>Ga0209589_1008388_pt1 | contig 16127 bp, 11 predicted proteins | sample CowpeawhiteBW_FD_187525 | JGI IMG/M metagenome (GOLD analysis project Ga0209589, IMG submission 187525) | Root nodule microbial communities of legume samples collected from California USA - Cow pea white BW (SPAdes) (version 2) | ecosystem: Host-associated > Plants > Roots > Nodule | place: USA... | reverse complement strand
TATACTTTCTATTTTTTATTTCTTCTAATTATTTGGTTTGTCATGAAACTCATTCGCATCTCCAATATATTTTTCATCTTATCATAACCTTTATGTAATTATGTTAAAATGATGTATGTTAATTAAATTTTTTTTATGTCTCACATTTGAATATTTTTATTATTTTTTAATATTTTTATTTATTATATATTTTCCTTCACATGAGAATGTTTATACTCTCAATTTAAGGTAATATAAAAAAAATTCTTTACTTATTATTATTAATTTTTGTTTAATTTGAAGAACTATTTTGTTTCGTTAAAATAATTTTCGTTATCTTTCAACCATTGAGTATATATGTTGATATTTAAAAACTTTTCTTAGATCTCTAAGGTATTTTTCATCTTATCATACCCTTAATTATACATTTAATTTTTTTTGTGCGATTTCTTTCAATAGTCTCTCAAATTATTTCTAAGACACACGTTTGGTAATTTTTTAATATTTTTATTTATTGATTATTTTCATCATGTAGAATAATATTTCAATATATTCTGTCTAATTATTTTTTATTTTCTAACTCATTATTATTCATACTGTAATTTTTTCACTTTAATTGTATAAATAACTTTTATTTACTACAATATAAAAATTTAATGTAATTGCTATAAATATTTTTTTGTCACTATCTAACATATATTGAAGTTCAGAAGATACAAAATCTATGTCAAAATTTTATTATTATGTTTATTATTTGCTCTTTGTGTCATTTTGATCAAGTGATGTATTATAAATTTTATTAGTGTATAAAAAATAGATTCATTAGAATTTAAAAAATTGAAATAAACACACATTTAAAATATATTTTAATTTGAATATTTGTTTTCCTTTTATACTTTTTTTAAATATTTTTTAATTTTATCAACTAAGTTTCATTAATGTTTGTAGTTTGCAAATTTAATAAATGTTTTAGTTTTCATGAAATTTTATTTGGTATTTTAATCTAAAATGTAAACAATTATAATTTATTTCAAAGTATTTGTTATGGAAGAAACCATCATCCTCCTAATATTGAATGAATATTTGATAATATTATGTTTTCTTTACAGTAATTTTTTTCTTTTACAAAAATTAATATTGAAGTAGTTAGACCACGGGTACGGGTATGGGTACGAGATTATACCCGTTATCTGGTGAAGATGGGGATGAGACAAAAGTTTGATTTATGATCATGTCCCGTCCCATTGCCATCCCTACTCTTAAGTATTGGATTGGAGTATGTTTTCATATACCGTGATATTGTGACAACATAAATATGATAAATAGAAGATATTGTAATAAACAATATCAAGAATGTCTACCAATATTAAACAATGTCTATTTTCCCTAATAAATAATAGACGCTATGTTTCCTTAATTAACGCGATATTTCGAACAAATACTAATACAAAATAATTGTTTAAAGATGAATAAAAATAATTTTTTTTTCTATGTAAATGTAAAGTATCTAAAATCAATTCCTCTCAACATTATTAAAACAACATTTGTCATCAAACACTGTACCGTACCTAGCCAAACTCAACCAAGTAAACAGTGTGCATATCGAAACCGCCTAGTACCCGGACATCACCAATATAGGCCATCTAGGCAAGTAGCCGGTCGAGACCGACTACTCCAATGAACTTAAGCTAACATCGATGCCCCCGCATTCAATAGGTCTCAAGGGCCTGGTTTGGGGCCCAGGCCCATTCATGGCCCAACTACAGCCCATGTCAAAACCCAGCCCATGAAATGGTCAAACGTCATTAATGCCCTATAAATACACGTGGACCCCATCATTTAAAGGTACGCATTCATTAATTACTGATTTGACTCTTTGAGAGCTTTGACTTACTTGAGCTTCGGAGATTCTTCTGCAGGTAACCCCTCCTGGGTTCAAGTTGACATGTATCGACCGGGAAGAGGCCAACTGAAGAGATAGCGGACTACATGGTAAGGTGACGCTTGTGTCTACACTACAAGAAAATGGTTTATTAGTAACCAATTTTAATGACCAAAAGTTGTTAGTTACTATAATTACTAATTTAAATACAAGTTTACAAAGTAAAAAAATTATTGGTTACTAAAACAGTTACTATTATGAATAAAAAATTATAATTGGTCACTAAATTGGTTTTTAAGATTAGCTACCATAGTTTTGGCTACCAAAGAAAACTGGTTACTAAAATTTAGCTACCTAAGTTTTGGCTACCAAAATAACTTAGTTACTAAATTGCTCTCTAATTAATTAGTGACAAATTTAGTAACCAATTATAATTTTTTATTTATATTAGTGACTATTTTAGTAACCAATAAATTCTAATTTTGTAAATTGGTATCTAAATTGGTCACTATAGTGACTAACAACTTTTAGTCACTAAAATTAGTTAGTAATAAGACATTTTCTTGTAGTGCTAATATCTTATTTATTCTCTGCAAGAACAAACACTAAATCCCTTAGTCCTAAATTGTCTAACACAAAAGAGCAAAAATACTGAACAACTTACTGGATATTCACCGGCAAGATTTGGCGTGTAGAAGTCGTACGCATGAGCCACATGACTTCCTCTCAATTTGCTTTCAAAAGCAATGGGAGCAACAGGACCAATTAGCATGGCAACAGCGGCTGCTTCACACTACTAAATAACTACTAAAATAATGTAACTTGTGAATTGCTAGTTTTCAGTCGGACCTAGTCCACACGTTCTTGGTCCTCAGGAGTAGCCTTAACACCTCTGTCAAGGGGTGCAGTTGTTTCATAGAGCTCCTGCTTGAGGTTTCGGAAATCAACTGCTAATGGTGTTTCGAAACATGGAAATAGAGATGCATCTTCGGTAGTTTCTTTTTCCTTTTTGTTAATTACTCTTAGATTTGTTTGGATTTTCTAACTATTTGTTTCATCATCTCAACAGAGAGCCGAGGCAATATAAGGCACTAAATCTTAACCAATATCTGTTCAAGATATAGTGGTACAGTCTCAAGCTTTGTTAAATATCAATGATTCAAATAAGGTAATGTTGTTTGGGGTTGGGTTTACCAAACTTTACTTGAGATCTTCAAAGTATTTGTGCTGGACTGTCATCTTCATGATTGTCTTACATGCAGGAAGATAGGGAGAATGGTGGTTCGAAGGTTAAAGTTTGAGGACCCTCGTCCTGAGCAAATTCAAGATATTGACGTGGGACTATTTGTTGAGGAATAAGTATACATAACTCTAACTTTCTATAACTATTGAATTATATTAAAAGTGACTGCAATTTGCATGATGACATGATGGTATTTCCGATAGGATTTACATAGGAGACTCTTAAGTGCAGATTTTAAGAAGCAAGTTGATGGACTTCAAATGCTGCAGGAGGTTGTTCTTATAATATTCTCAATAACTTCCATGCTTTTTTTATTTACCGGAACTTGTACAAACTGCAATTGCACTTTTCAGGCCCTTCCTTCCATTGCTAAGGAAGTAATAGAAGTTTTGGACATTCTTCTGAAGTGGTTTGTGTTCGTTTTGCAAATCAAACACAACATGTCTATTGAAGGTTTCTATTATTTTTGTTTTTTGTTGTGATGCCAGTTTCCTTCTTTTCTTCTTTGGTTTGCAATGTATGGTGTCTGTTGTAACTTCTTTCAATTTAATTGCTCAGGTGCTGGAACTTATTCCTGAACTGCTTGACACCTTGAAGGAGGAGGGTTACACTCTAACAGAATCTGAAGTGGCAGTGTTTCTTCCATGCCTTGTAGAGAAAGTTAATATTAGCAACTATATTTGTAGAATGTTATTATTCCCATGAACTTTTCTAATGGTTTATGTGATTTCAGCTAACTTTTGTTTTAAACTAAGGTACTAGGTTATATTAGTGTGCTTACTTTGGTGTTACAGATGGCAAAGTAGAAGTTCATTTTTTATTTTAATGTTGCAGTTAGGGCATAACATTAATGTTACAGATGCGCGAGCTGACTAAAAAGTTTGTTGCCATATATTCAGCTTCATCTGGTTTGATTTATTATTAGATCATCATGTTATCGAGGTATCGTCTATTTTTCAATTATTTTCTACTCACTGTTTTCCGTCAATACAACTGACATTATGATCTGTATGGAACTGTTCTGGCATTGGTGTGATTGTGGAAAAGAAGGAAATTATGAAATGAACAATGTTCGATGCTATAGCTTTTACTATTGACTATCTTTTATTCTTTTATTCACTTCAATTTGACTTGTCAAACCAGAGTAGTTAATGTATTGTTAATACACCTTAATCTTAACACACTTACGATTTTTTCATTCTTAAAGTTCTAATTCAACTTGGAGGTGTTGCAATGGAATTGGAAGATTCTTTGTTTCCTTTGTTGAAGGGGTGAGTATTGATATTATCCTTGTGAAGTGTTTCAAGATGCAGAATGGACTTTACTGAGGGACTTTGCTAATAAATATTTTTTAGAATTTTAAAAATTTAAAAAGTATTTCAAATAATTTTGGCAAGAGTTTTTAATTGTGAAACATAAAAACAGAATCCTAAAATAAATAAAAAACTAAGGACATGTTTGATTCCCTTCTCTCCTTTTAATTTAAGAAACTGCCTTCTAAAACAATTCCACACTACTCATCAATCAAAATTTTCATCCAAAATTTATTAAGTTTTGAAAATTGTTTCCAAAACAAATGTTCTAAAATGCAGAAACCATGGGAAATGTACTGTCATGTTGTTCTTCTTCTTTTATCTTTGTCCAATCTCTCCTCCAAATCCACACCCTGTTCTGTGCCGTATACCACACTCCAGCACCGACTATCTAAACAATTTGATTTAGTTGCACTTCAAAAACTAAAAACAGTTTTAAAGATACAAACCAGACACACCCTGAGCACCTCTTAGATAAACTTTCTCTGATTATTCGTAAAAATACAAATATCATGTCTCATACACAAAGAAGAAAATATCATATTTCAACAATTTTTAGCGAAGAGGGAAAAAAAAAAAACAAACCTTCGTACCTTCCATAGGATGCTCTTCCTTTCTATTCTATGTCTCTCTTTATTCCCTCTTTCCGGACCCTTAACTCTTTTGTCCTCTTCATGGTTAGCATGATTATTCTTCTTTAATATTTATCATCCGTTATCCAACTTCTTTCTTTAATCTTCTCTTTTCCTGATATATAGTCTTTCTAAATCGATCTACTCTTTTTTTTCATAAAATATCCGATTTGTTATTGAACCGACTGGTTGAATCTATTACCACGATTTGAATATGACTTTTTCTCTAGTTTTCACTTCCCGACATGTCTTTAAAATCAAAGAGTTCTTGGTAGAATGTAATGAAATAAAAATAAAATAAAAAATCTAAAGGTTGTAACAAGGAAAAAAATAAATAAGAAAGATAATTTCTCTTGTGAAAATACACCTGAAGGGAGAAAAAATATACTCTAAATCAATTTAGTGGATTTGCATGTTACAAAAATTTTTGTCTTTGTTTAATACACAAAAGAGATTTTGTAAATATGCACAAAAACAAATTTCTCACTCATCTTGAGCTAAGTACTGACCATATAAACCAACTTTCATAAAAAACAAAATTTATAATTATATTCATTATGATAAGTCTCATCAAACAGAAACTGAGATGTTAAAGTATATAGTAAAGTTTGAAATTTTATAACTCTTGACTATGATCACACTAAATTTAAAAAAAAGAAGATGGATACTTAAATATGAAAATAAGTGCAGAGTGACTTATTTAAGAAAACAAACAGATACAGTATTTAGAAGAGTAAAAGAAACGTGGGAGTAAGAAATTAATATCATTAAAAACGAGGGCCTAAATGAAAGCCAACTTTGAAGGGCCGGAACAGGGACGTTCCTACAAAGTGCGATGGGTGGGTCAATAATGAAAGCCAACATTGACGAAAGACTTTGCCGTAAAAGTTGCGAGTTTTTAACCATACCAAAAAACTTTTGGAAATGGCAACAACCTTTTTTGTTGTTTCAGTTTTCTTCAACGGTCTCTGGTCGTGGGTGTCATCACCATAATTATCATCTACAATGAGAACTGAGCTAGTCTCACCACTTCTGGCCATGCCATTGTTTTGGCTGAGCCTCTACAACAACCTCGTTTCGGTTTCTGGCCAATGTCTTGAAGATCAGAGGTCATTGCTGCTCCAACTCAAGAACAACCTCACTTTCGCCTTTGAAAGCAGCACCAAACTGAAGTCATGGAGTCCAACTAATGATTGCTGCAGCTGGATAGGGGTATCTTGTGACAAGGAGGGACACGTTACTGCTCTTGATCTCAGCGAAGAATCAGTCACTGGAGCTTTAGGCAATTCAAGTAGCCTTTTCAGTCTTCAACATCTCCAGACATTGAATTTGGCTTATAATAATTTCACATCTTTCATTCCATCTGCATTCAAAAGGATGGAAATTTTGACTAGTCTGAATCTGTCATGTGCGGGCTTTCTGGGTCAGATTCCAATAGAGATTTCTCAGATGACAAGGTTGGTTACTCTTGATCTCTCTTCCACTACTTGGTTTCTCCCTTGTGAATGGAATAATGAGCTCAAGCTTGAGAACCCAAATCTAAGAAAGCTTGTCCAAAATCTCACAAGTATTAGGCAACTGTATTTGGATGGTGTAAGTATATCAGCTGCAGGACATGAATGGTCCAGTGCTTTGGTGTCACTGCGTGACTTGCAAGAAACTAGCATGTCACAGTGCAATCTCTCAGGACCCCTGGATCCTTCCCTGGCAAGCCTTGAGAATCTATCGGTCATTGTTCTCGATGAGAACGGATTATCATCCGCAGTGCCAGAAACATTTGCCGATTTTAAATTTCTGACCATCTTAAGTCTTTCTAGGTGCCAGTTGACAGGAACATTTCCGCAGAAGATCTTCAACATGGTAACATTGGTAGTTGTTGACGTAACCTGGAACCACCATCTCCAAGGCTTTTTTCCGGACTTCCCACTAGGATCTCTTCAGACTTTAATGGTAAGTGGCACAAAGTTCTCTGGAGCATTTCCACGCTCTATTGGTAACATGAGGAACTTATCTCATTTGGATTTTTCTTATTGTCAATTTAACGGAACAATTCCCAATTCACTGTCAAACCTCACTGAACTCCGTTACCTGTACTTGTCAGATAACAACTTCACAGGTCAAATCCCATCATTTAATATGGCCAAAAGCCTTAGTTACTTAGACCTTTCTTATAATGGTTTGAGTGGTTCAATTCCATCTTCTCACTTTGAAGGACTCAACAATCTTGTTACCATTTACCTGGATCATAACTCGATTAGTGGGAGCATTCCTTCATCCCTCTTTACACTCCCACAGCTAGGAAATATTGACCTTTCCAATAATCAGTTTGGCCAACTAGACGAATTTACAAACGTATCTTCCTCTCAATTATACTCCCTCGATTTACGTAGCAATAATCTAAAGTTCGCATTCTGCAACTTGAAAACTTTTCCTGGTTTCTTGAGTAATCACTCCAATATAGAATATCTCTATCTTTCAGATAACTATATCCATGGAATAGTACCCAACTGGATTTGGAAACTCGAGAATCTTTGGATGCTGAATATTTCTCATAATATGTTGACTCATTTGGAAGGACCTTTGCAGAATCTTTCTACCAGATTCTCTTATCTTGATCTGCATCATAATAAACTTGAGGGGCCGATACCTTCTTTTCCTGAGAATTTGGAATATTTGGATTTCTCAAGCAACAAATTAAACTCTGTTATCCCACGAAACATCGGTAATTACCTGACTTTCACATCTTTCATCTCCCTTTCAAACAATGCTTTGAGTGGCAGTATCCCTGATTCCTTCTGCAATGTTTCACATCTTCAAGTGCTTGATCTTTCGAATAACAACATTGATGGAAAAATTCCCTTGTGTTTATTGGAAGCGAGTACTGAGATATTAAATCTTAGACAGAACAGTCTCATGGGCCCTTTACCAGATATCTTTTCAGCTACCTGTACTCTAGAGATACTGGATCTCCGTGACAATAAATTAGATGGAAAGATTCCGAAATCTCTTTCTAATTGCACATGGTTAGAAATATTAAACCTCGGAGAAAACAAGATTGTGGATGTCTTTCCGTGCATGTTAATGAAGATATCCACACTCCGGGTCTTAGTCTTGCGAGAAATAATTTAGATGGTCACATTGGATGTCCAAACACCTATGATGCCCAGACACGGATACGGATACGGACACGACACGGACACGGATACGGAAATACGACAAAATTGAAAAAGATGCATCGCTCCCCCAAATCTGGAATCAGAGTCGCGCATCCACAGTGTCCTCTTGCACGTGTCGCAGAGCTCACCGCGTCTGATCCATCGAGAAGTTTCCGACACCGCGTCGTGCAGGTGTCCACCGCGCCTCCGCGTCCGTGTCCGCGTCGGGAGCGGGAAGCATTAGTAAAACGCCGTGTCGGAGCATCACAAACACCAATGCCACATGGCCCGTTCTTCAAATACTTGATCTAGCCATTAACCATTTCAGTGGCAAGCTACCTCAAACACTCTTCAAAAGGTGGGAAGCAATGATGTCTGCTAAATCAAACGTAGAAAACTAGAACGATCATATTGTACGATATTCTGACGAAATAGTTTATCGTGATTCAGTGACAGTTACACTCAAAGGTCAACAGATGGATCTGGATAAGATTATAACTGTCTTAACTTCGATCGACTTCTCATCCAACCATTTTGAAGGGGAAATACCACAAGAGCTATTGATGAAGAATTATCTTGTTTTCTTTTAGAGTTATGAATATGAAGAATTATCTTGTTTTCCTTAAAACCTAGGTGTGAAATAGAGAAAAATAATAATTACAATGACTTTATTCTACATACATTAAACACAAATTACAATAGTTGACAGAGATTATCACAATAGAGGCATCCATACACTCTCGTTATTAAGATTCTAAAACCACCTAAAGAGATATATTACACATACTACATGAAAATATCTTATTTATATCAAGGAGTTTAGGACATGAAGGAGGTTTTTTGTAATCGATTTCGAATTAAATGTAATCAATTACAACACCAATTTTTGTATGAAATAGTATATAACATTGTAACTTAGATTGGTGGCAACAAAGTGAATTGTTTTAGTTTAACGAAATTAAAATTTAGCTGCAAGTAAATGCATGAGATCCGTGACCTTCGCGCTTTTTTTAGTACCCTATTTAACAATCTAGATGCTCAGGTTGGTCGACTTGAGGAAGACATGGGTCACGTGCGCCACCACTTTCCCCTCGCTTAAATCTTACAACTTTCATCATCTATAAAACATTAATCACGCTTCCTACCACTTTTTCGATCAGATTGAATATGTTATCAATAATAAAATGTAAAAAACTCTTTCGTAATCGATTACATTAAGTGTGTAATCTATTACAAAAACCTAGCACAACAACATTTCCTTTGGTAATCGATTACATGCTTTTGTAATCGATGCCCCAAAAACGTCTGCCCCCCACATAATTTCTAGGTGAAAATCGCCTGCACACTGTCCCTCGTCCCCATAATTTCTAGATCTAACTGGTTGACCCACAAAAATCAAAGAAAGCATTAGGGGGTGCACAATGCCTTTAGGATGAAATCGTGTGGCGGTTGCACGATTTGCCTATTTTTGATTTTTTTCTAAATTTGCCAATTTTTGTAATTAACTTAGATAATTTGCCTTTAAGTGCAAAAAAAACCAAAATTTAGTTACCAAAGAAAATTGGTCACTAAACATTAACTACCAAGGTACCTCAATGATGCACTTAACCAACAAATACTTCAGCGCAATCGGAGCAACCACTATGAAACACTCACAATTACCATGAGAAACCCATCAGCAATAAAGGGAGACACTATTGAGTTTCTCGAAAAGAATTATGATTTCAATTTAAGGAAAGGTAGAGGTTTAGACAACTAACCTCGATGCATAATATAAATTCAATCAAACATAATCATTATTTTTTGTATTACAGAGGTACTCTTTCGATGGCTTACACACATGAAGATTTTCTCCTCCTTTCATATTTATTGTTCACATATTTATAGAAAGGTTAATGTTTATGATCATAAATCAGTGAACTATAGAGTGACTCAAACAAGATTTTATTTTGTGGAATTCTTTTATGAATTTCACTATATATGACTTTTTTTTATTTGTGTTAACACTCCATTTCTAGTATTTTTCCTTTCTAAAACTTTCTTTTTAGTTTAAACAAATATTAGTTTGTCTTTAATTAATTAGTTTTTGTTGATAGTCTAAAAAAATAGAGTTGTTTTTAAAATGTGCTAAAAAGGTATAGTTCATGTTTGTGTTCTTATGTTCTTGTGAGTGAGGGAGAGGAAAGTAATGTAAGGGGTTCTCTCCATATCTGATGAGCGAAACAATAGCGCCTTCATGAGATTGGGGTTTCCCTAGTGTGTTAGGTGGTTCTACTTAGTTCACCTAAATAGAAACTAGGATTGGACAAAGAGATCTTCCTTTCACCATTTGATTTCTAGCACTTCCTTAATCTTGTGTACTCTGCTGATTACAATGAAATACACTGGTTTTGTTTTGATTTTGATTTACAACTTGCAAGTTTTGTTTATTCAAGTGTTTGATTGCATTTTTAGTTTTTTGCCTTTAAATTCCACATCATTTCAAATTTCCTTTAATGCTTTCCAGTTTTCATTTCAGTTATTGTTTTCGAGTCACTGATTTGAGCCAAGGTAAAATCTGCACATATCAATGTTCCTCTTTAGGGAATACGTGACCCCAAAGTGGACATACATTGTTAAGATGTCTTCTTGAGTGTAGATAAGCCCTTGTTCATTCATTGCACTGGATTTCAGTTTAAGTTTCATTGCTTTTAAATTATGTTTACTTTAAATTCCAGCTGATAATTCCTGTTGCTTTGATTTAGTTTAAGTTGATTATTTTTCTCTGTTGAAATAAGATTTGCATATGCATATGTAGTCCAATTCACCCTTGCATTGCATTCACGTACATATTTTCACTCTAATTCTGCATTCACTTGGAACACTGTATTGCATAACTTTTGGAATCTGTTTTAGAGCCGGATAGTATAAATCTTCATGCATATCTTGGTCTAGTGCATTAGTATTCTGCTGAATTAGTTCTGTGCATGCTTAGGTGCCCAATTGACGTGTGCATAGCACACTAGTCCTTGTATACATCAGCAGTTCAGTTTGAGTGTTTTCAATTCTTCCAAAATTTTGGTTTTGGTCTAGTGAAAATTTTGTCATGCATTGCCAATTTTTGATCATGATCACGTAGGCATCTTTCACTTAGATTCACTTTCATTCCCTTTTACACATTCTAACTAGACACTTTCTCATTACATTTAAACCATTAGGTCCCATGCATTGCATTCATGCATATCTTCATTTAATTCACTCATGCATTTAGTTTAGTTTAGTTTTAATTCAATACAATTCTGCACTTTTTCTTGGTTTTAAAAATTCTTTTTCCTCCTTTGTTTAATTTTTTGTTCATTTAATATGCATTATTTTCTTGGATTCGATCTTGAGTCATTTCTCTTATACTTCGTGAGGAAGGATACTTCGTGAAGGAGGATTATTTGGATTTTGTTGAACTAACAACTAAAAAATAAGTGAATTAACTAAGCACTTGTTTGTTTGCTCAGTTTTTTCTTATTTACATGAATGTTGGACTATTTCCTTCAGGTTTGTATCATTTTCTTTCTTTTAACTATGTTGATATGTTGTATGGTGCTTATTAGTATAACATAGCTTAAAAAAAGGGAGACAAAGAAAAAATAATGGACGGTGATAAAGTGTTTAATAAATAAAGATGTCCAAACTTTTTTTTGGCCTCATTTATAGATTTTAGGTATTTAAGCTGTTGAAGTTTTCGAGAAATGAAAGATGGATGTGTCAAAAGGTGTGGAAAATGTCACAATGATATTATAGTAGAAGGTTGTACTTGAAACTATGTTGAAGAAAAATGTGAAGTGACAATTGTTGAAATTATTAATCCAAGACATCAAGAAAACAAGTACTCAAACGATTTTTCGTAAGAAATTAGTAGTGATACTCAAAGGTGGTTCTATCAACCAATTAGCAGGTGAAATCACTTAAAGATATTTTAGAGAAGAAGTTGAAGACAATTGTCATTTGAAAAGTAAATTAAAACAAAACAAAAACATCATAGACATGGATTATTTGATAATTATATATTTACATATTAAAATCTTGAAATTTCATCATTAGTTAGGGAATTTATAAATAAGTGATTATGTTTACTTTTTGTTAGAGAAGTTTTCCACTCAGACAAAATTGACTAGTGATGATGAAATATAATGCAAATATACTTTTCGTGAATTATTGTTTTCCTCCATGGGGCGCTTATTTCTTCTATAAAACCCACTTTATGATCTTAATCTCCAAAGTCTACTTTCTCACTTCCTAAATTTTTATTTTTTTTTAATTTTCCCTTTTACCTTACCCATAATTTCCTTTTTAAAAGCTCTTGTTCTCTCCTCTTAATCTTTACCGATTTTCTAACATGTTTATTTAATTAAAATTTAAATGTAACTATAAAAAAAATTATAACTTCGTTATCTTAAGATTTTATATTTTACATAATGTCATTTTCTTATGAGTTTAGTTAATATAAGTTACTTATAACTGTTACGAACATGCTATTGTAAATTCAGGTTAACGCAGATGAACCCACACAGTCGCGAACTTTACTTTAAGAAAATGATTTTCTGTACAATCCGAGAAGAAATTTTCACACACTACTTGAATTTGAAGAAAAAAAAAATTATTCATCTGATCTGATTTAACGTGTTAAAAGAAATTCATTATACACGTTTAGAATTTAAGATAAACTCCATCGTTGAAAGTTCTAAGATGTGACGTTAATAATAAAACAATCCCACTTCCAAATTGCATTAGTCGGTTGTTTTATTTGGTAATTAAAAATATACAATATATGTATCTTAATTAAAATTTTATTATAGCTGCTTGAAATTAGTAAATATGTCACATTCATATTATACAATCACCTTTTTTTTTTGTTCCTATATGCGGGAGATTCTTATAGGTATATATCAAAGTTAATTTCATATAAACAATAGAAGAGAATTTGAACCAATAGAATTCCTAACGACCAATATTGAAGAGGATGTGTATCATGTCAAATTTTACTTTTAATTACGGGTTTGAACAATATAAGCAGCACAACGTTTTTAGCTTAATATTAATTATGTTTTATTCTTTTCAACATACTATATCTAAATTAGTATAAATCTATGAATCCATGATGAATGCATGTATGCAATAACTATTTAAATATGTATAAGTAATAATTCACGTTCTTGCATAGTCGAATGATTTTCTCCTAGGTATTTCTTGATTCTGTTCATTTTTTTGTCTTTCGATTTTCTTAAGGTATATTTGCATAAGGTATTCTGACGGTCAAGCCATTATTCAGATCTTCATTAGAGTAGTAAACCGAGGTTTATGACCTTAATATTGATGTTTAGTTGATTTGTTGGTGCTAGTTCTCATATTTGACAACATATCCGGCTGGGCGAGCATGCATTCATACATAACTACAAAAGTGTATACAAGACTGGTAACTTCACGGTTTTCAGCCTATGGATCAAGTGTATATTTGTTAAAAATATTTACTTGAAATATCAATTTTGATAGAAATATTTGTGTATATTTATATAGAATTTAAATTTCCTTTCAATTTGGAAAATGACAAAATTACTCAAAAAATTTGGGACTAAATTGAGACAAAAATTAAAATATAGAAACCAAATTGAGAATGAAGAAATGACACCTGACATCTAATACTATATACAATTGTGAACTAACAAATGACAACTTCCTCACTATTTTAATATTTCTGAACCATTTGCATTCAAAATTTACTTTCTACAACAGGAAAATATGACTACGTGTCAATCTCTCAGAATTTTGAAGATTAAAAAATAAATCTAAAAGAAATCAGTCTCACACTATTTTGTTCTCACTCTCTATTTCCCACACACAATATCATCCTCTTTCAAACTTCTCTCTTTCTCAAACCTCTTCAGCTTCTTCTCTCTCTCTTTCTCCAACCTCTTCATCTTCTTCATCTGTCTCTGGATCACTCACACACAACACCATGGCGAACACCACATCTTCAACTTCATCTCTCTCTTTCTCACTCACATAGAACGCCCATCTTTCTCATTTTACATACGTCCTCACCTTTTTTACTAGACTTCATCTCTATCTTTCTGACTCAAACATTCAGATCTGTGAACTCTTTTTTCTTTTTTACGATTCTTCATCTCAATGTTTGTCACTAACACATTTAAATATCTACTTAAGTTTGTTTTCTTTCTGATTTCAGTTTTTCTTCAGTTGAATGAAATGAGTAGAAGATGGGTCACGAGCAAGAATGAGAACGGTATGTAAAGTATTTATTTTTACTCAACTATCAGTTATTTTCAACCTTCTCAATGAAAAAAAATAATCATCTTTTTCATCCTACTTTGTTCTGGTCTAAATGGTTGAAATGAAAAGGCCGAAGACAGGCAAGACTCTCAAATAGCATAAGCTTTGAACAAGATTTGATTTTTTTGGTTGCAGAATGACAATGGTATGTAAAGTATTTATTTTTACTCAACTTTCGGTTATTTTCATCCTTCTCAATGAAACAAAAATCATCTTTTTATTCTTGCTTTTATCTAACTATTTTTTGTGTTTTCATCCTACTTTGTTATGATCAAAATGGTTGAAATAAAAAGGTCAAAGACAGGCAAGACTCTCAAACAGCGGAAGCTTTGAACAAGATTTGATATTTTTGGTTGCCGAATGACAACAGTATTTAAAGTATTTATTTTTACTCAACTTTCGGTTGTTTTCATCCTTCTCAATGAAAAAAAAATCATCTTTTTATTCTTGCTTTTATCTAACTGTTTTTGTGTTTTCATCTTACTTTGTTCTGATCTAAATGGTTGAAATGAAAAGGTCGAAGACAGGCAAGACTCTCAAACAGTTGTAGCTTTGAACAAGATTTGATTTTTTTACTAAGCTTTCGGTTATTTTCATCCTTCTAAAAAAAAAATCATCTTTTTATTCCTTCTTTTATGCAACTGATTTTTGTGTTTTCATCCTACTTTGTTTTGGTCTAAATGGTTGAAATAAAAAGGTCTAAGACAGGCAAGTCTCTCAAACAGCAGAAAGTTTGAATAATAATTGATTTTTTTTTCGTTGCACAATGACAATGGTATGCAAAGTATTTTTTTTACTAAGCTTTCGGTTATTTTCATCATTCTCAATAAAAAAAAATCATCTTTTTATTCTTGCTTTTCTGCAACTGGTTTTTTTGTTTTCATCTCCAACACATTTTCATGATTGAGAAATTCATCTTTTTTGTTTTGCTATTATCTTCTTAAAGTTTGCTTTGATCTTAAATTTGATTTTGTTTACATCAATGAAAGGTTAGAAAAGATCGGTTAGAGACAATGGTACGTAAAGTTTCATTTTTTAATAAAAGTTTGATTTTTTATTCACATCCTTCTTTAACATCTGATAGTTTTGAGGGACCAAAAACATATTTAACCCATTTTTCAAAAACAAAGTTAATGAAGCATTTATTCCTTAATTTAGCATTTTACGAGTTTTGATTTTATAATTAATAATTTAGTATTTGTTCTAATGTTATTATTTTTATTTAATAGTTTTTTTATAATTATTTATGTAACGAGTTTGTTTTTTATAATTTATACTTATTTTTTATAATGTTTATTCCCAAGGAATTGCAATAACTTCGAAGTAGGATGACAATTAAGTACTGACTGTTGGAACATGTATGACTTCTCATATTCTCCTTTTATATATATATATATATATATATATATATATATATATATATATATATATATATTCTCAATGTATATATATAAGTACTGACTGTTGGAACATGTATGACTTCTCCTATTCTCTTTATATATATATATATATATATATATATATATATGTATATATATATATATATATATATATATATATATATATATATATATATATATATATATATATATATATATATAT
>Ga0209589_1008387_pt1 | contig 16128 bp, 15 predicted proteins | sample CowpeawhiteBW_FD_187525 | JGI IMG/M metagenome (GOLD analysis project Ga0209589, IMG submission 187525) | Root nodule microbial communities of legume samples collected from California USA - Cow pea white BW (SPAdes) (version 2) | ecosystem: Host-associated > Plants > Roots > Nodule | place: USA... | reverse complement strand
AAAAAAAAGAGAGAAAACGAGAAAAGAAAAAAAAGGTAAAAAGAAAAAACATATTTGAAAAAAAAAGAGTAAAGAAGACGTGAAAACAAAAAAAAAATAATAATAAAAATAAAGAAAACAAAAAAAAAATATACAAAGAAGTGGCGGAGCATTTAATTGCCTGCATGCCTAGCTCTTTCCCTTTTTGGCACCCTGAGGGTGCACTGGCTGAGCTGCAGTTGCCTCATCACACAAAAAAGGAAATTGTATGGTGACTGAAGGAGGATGAATGGACTGATGGCACTCAGCAGATTGGGCAAGGGAAGCAACCGCCACTTCCCACCCTTTTACCTCTTTGGACCGTGAACAAAAGGAGGTTCTCAGCAGAAAAAGAGGGAGGGGGCGAGAGACACAGAGCTAACTGGCAGCAGAGAAAAGATTTCAACACATATCCGGAGCAACAAAAGAAAAGGAACTTCCTAGCACAAAGGAGCTCGAACAGATTTTCATCAGATAAGAAGAACAGAAGATGGCAGAATAACACAGGGAAAGAAAAAGCAAACGAAAAAAAAGAAGAATCGTTTGAGTCGCGAAGACACTGATAGGGAGGACTGCGAGAGGTAAGCACTTCATTTGCATACTTGAATGTGAACCTGATGCAGTTGCGTCGTGCTTGAGATTGAACATAATATAGTCATGTATATTGGGCTTGGCTTGTCATTTATTTAGCTCATTGAATATGTTGTATGCATTACTACATTACTGTTGAATCAGTTGTATGCATTACACTGAATCTTCCATCATCATCCTAGTCATTCTCACACCTTCATCGTACCTCCACTTTTTAAAAAAGGGGTTTTAAAAAGAGAATAGAAACCCTCGCCAGCGGCGGTTCAGAGCTCTAAGCGGAGGAGCGTGGTCGCGTGATGGTTGCGGACCCAATCGTGGTGGCTTGCACGACGGTGACGAGCTGCAGAGTCCTCGCGTGCCTCTCTCTGCTGCGGAAGAGGATGTGGGCGAAGGGGGCGCTGGCGTGGACGTCAGCGACGGCTGGAACCGCTGACGGCGGTCTCCGGCAGGCGAGACCTCGAAGCCATGAAGGGGATGAGTGCAGTCCCTGTCTCGCGCGTGTTGGAGAAGAAAGAAGAAGGAGATGCGTGGTCATCGGCATTTTTTGGTGGTGGACAGCGTTGTCAACGCCGTCGTCACCAGCGTCGTCACCGACGTCCCTGGTGCGGCAAGGCAGAGATGGAAATGGTGTGCTGGTGGTTGGTGGCCAGTGGCAGCGTCTTGGTGTCGAGAGAGATGGAGAGGAGGTTTTCGTTGAGCAATTAGGGTTTAGGTTCTCCTTTACTCCGTGCACCCCCATGCCACTAATGACACCCTCCCCTTTTGTTTGTTTTAAATGGGGCCAACCGTGCTCTTTGCACCTCTGGTTCTATTATTCACACTCCAAATCCATTTGTTTTCTTTGCTTGTTGGGGCAGATTTTTGTTTTACTTCGTGCACCTCCCTTTTTTACGATCTTGCACTCTCACCTTGGTTTTTGCTTGTTGGGCTGTCCCTGCATCATTTCACTTCCTCGCGCACCCCCACAATTACTAATCCCGCACCCCTGTACATACTTTTTACTCCTATATTAGACTTTACTCGCTACACCCCATCTTTCAATACACACACCTCTTTAACTTCATGCACCTCCCATTAATCACTCATGTATCTCCATATTTTGTTTTCCATTTTCATCCTTCTTAATTAAATTATTTCTTTTTGTTTATTTATTTATTTATTTTGATTTTGTTTTATTTTGTTTTATTTATTTATTTTCGTTTTTTTCATTTTTACTTTTTCCTATTCCTAAAAAACCAAATATTTGAAAATTATTAAAAATTACCAAAAAAATAGAAAAATGAAAAAAATGAAAAAATATTCTTTCACTTTATTGTGTCTGTCCGGTCGCTCGCACCGTGTGACACTTATTTTCTAAAATATCGAAAATAGTTTTCTTTATCTTTTAGTGTCTGTCCGACCGCTCGCGTCGTGTGACACATACTTTCAAGTAATTCAAAAACACCAAAAAAATATAAAATTTTCAAAATACAAAAATATCAACATTTTCAATCAAAGAGTCTTTTTTAAGAACTACGTGATCCTTGATTCTCCACCGTGAGATACGTAGGAGCAAGGCCAGTCCTTGTCAGGTTCACCTCTAAAAAATCAAAACTTTTTCTCAATTGTTTTTTTTTTCAAATATCTTTTAAAGAACTACGTAACCCTGATTTCTCATTTTTAATGAGAATACGTAGGACCAAGGTCAATCCTTGTCGGGCCCAAAAAATTAAAAAAAATATATATTTGTTCCTTTTTAGCATTTTTGTCTTATTATTTTTGGGGAAAATTAATATTTTGTAAACCACATCAACTTCGCATTTTTAATTAAAGGTACCGCCCTTGGGCGGGCGCTGTAGGGTGCTAACACCTTCCCTACGCGTAATCGACTCCCGGATCCAAAATCTGGTTTTTCGCACTTGTTTTATTTTTATGGTTTTCCATAGTTTTCCAGAATAACTATGGTGGCGACTCCAAATCTCTTTTCAAACTCGTTTTCTTTTTGGTTCGTCGTCCCGTCGCAATCCCGGTTGCGACAATATTTAAGTCTGAATTGTCCTGATTGGGTTGGAATATGAGCGGGGACTGATGGGGATTCGCATAGAAGGAAGAATGGTGAAGTCAGAGGTGCTGGGAAGAATATGGAAATACCCAAATGGTATGCACCGCCTAGCGGCACGGGGTTTGCCGCCAGGCACCGACATTATACCCCAGATTTGATGAAACAAATGCTGAGGGGCAAGGGGTTTGTTCTGTAAGGAATTGGTTCAGTACGGTGGAATTAGGGTTAGGAAATCCATAGGTCATGAGCTGTTTTTCTACCTTGATTGTGGTCAAGTATGTTGGGTAGGTTTCTGTGAATCAACGAGCTCAAGTAAGGCTTGAGGTGTTGAACTAATTTTTATGATATGGGTATTAGTAATTTGATTAACTTGGGTTCATAATACTGCTTGAAATAAAGTCTTAGAATAGGGACAGTTGGAATTGGGAACATAATTAGTTGGAGTACATTGTGGTTAGCCTAATTCTTAAGAAATAATGTGTTATGGGTATATGTTGTATATTTGGTACCAGAAATCTAGTAGTGTTGAGGAAGAAATTTGAGATAGAGAACATAAACCAGAGGGGATGGTTGTACTGGTACAGCGCCTGACGAGAGGGAATGATTCCGCCAGGCGATAGAGGAAAAACAGTGAGTGCCTATTAGTGCAACGCCTGGCGGAAGAGCATATGGCGCCAAGCGATATACACCCAATAGGAAGCCACTATTACGTAAGCGCCTGACGGTGGGAGTAATACCGCCAGGCGGTACCTAGAGCAAGGGGAGTATTTGAGGCGCTGTGCGCCTAACGGTACGCGACACCCACCAGGCGGTCTGAGAGCTAGCAGCGCCTGGCGGCACGCGTCCCCCGCCAGGCGATCTGTACTGCTGCAGCTTGAAATTTTGGGTTGTGTAATTGTGATCTACAAGGCGTCCAGTGGTGCTTTAAAGGTGAGATTACTGGTGTTCGTTGAGTTATGGCTCGGAACGTATCTCTTGAGTTGTGGCTCGGGATAGGGGTTAAGCACGTGGTATTCCTTGAGTTGTGGCTCGGAATAACATCCCTTGAGTTGTGGCTTGGGATGGCGGATGAACACGAGGAACCCTGGAGTTGTGGCTTGGGATGGCGGATGAACACGAGGAACCCTGGAGTTGTGGCTCGGGTTGGCGAGTGTTGCCGGTGTGAGTGTGTTGGTTGTGTCTAGTACGGATGGGTCCAGATAGATTGTCCTCTTCAGTTGTTGGCTGATGAGTTTGGTAGTCTTGGGACGATACAGACTATGTTCGTATATGGGAACTCTACCTAGCGTTACGGTGTATGATCCGTAGCATGTTTTCCCAGACGTGCTCTATCGGTTGTGGCCGATAGGTATGGCAGCAAGTCACCTTGAAGTAATCCTTAGACGATGTAGAACACAAATAATCTGATTGGGGGTCAGATGGTAGGAATTATAGAATGGAATAACGTGAGATGTTTAAGTTATGTATAGTTACATATGGTTATATGCTTATATATATCTGTAGCTTTATGTGTATGATTTATCTGTTAAGCTCACCCTATCTGCGTGTGTTTGGCGATGATCGTGTATGCGGTACACGGGAGCAGATGTTGTTGATGTAGGTGGCTCAGGTGAAGCTTAGTCGCGGAGAGGGGTCCAACTTGGGAAATTTCTTATGTTTATTTATTTCTTTTGAAAACAGTTGTAAACCCTGATGGGTGATTGTATGACATTGTTCTTTTAGTTTTTGGAACGGATGATTATGAACTTTACTTGTTCATTTAATAAATTATAAATTTTCCCGCGTTTTGGGAAAATGAGGTATTATTAAATGCGCTGTATTTAATTATTTCTTTTTTTATTTTTTTTATAAATCCGTAATATCCTGACGGGATGTTACAAACAACATATGACTAACATTGCAACCAATAAAAAAGCTCCTATATGTAGAGATCTTTATCATTTATTTGATGTAAGGTGTATGAAAATTGGGAGTCACATATTGTTTAATTATCGTCTTGAGGAGACTTCTCTTCTTAGGATGTTTGTAAATATAACATTTACATTGTTATTTAGTTTTTGTTGCAAGATGGTCTTTGATCCTAGAGAAAGAAGTAACAACCTGATCCACAATAAAGGGCGACTATCATAAAGAATCGTGTAGACTTGAGGACATATCCTTCTCAAGAGGGAGGATGACGACTTACACTTAGATATTCCATCTATCAAGACCTTAGATCAAGAGCCTGGATCAAAAGCTTACAAAAGGTTTAAGCTACATTGGACCTCCAACAACTTTATTGGGTCCAATATCATCTCTGAAGAGGTTCAACTCTAGTGATTAATAAATGTATACATTAGATATATTTCGGCCTTGTATTTGTGCCAATTATATGAGATTTTCTTGGGCCTTATATTTGGGTCAAGTAGATTAGATTTCATTACGCCATGTATTTAGGCCTAGTATAGTAGGATTTCATTTGGGCTTGTGTTTGAGTTTAAATCATGAGATATCACCTAAGGTTTCAATTGGGTCTCAATTGTCCCAATCAAAATCCTTGGTCGATCACTTGATCTAGGAGTGCACATACTTTCCTCATTTTGCACATTTGCAAATCCATGAAAAGTGGGAGTGCCACTTGGCACTTGATCTACAATGTGCAGCACATCTTTAGAAGCACATGGGTGAATTCATTTGAATTCTCCCTCCTTTTTTCATCTTGAATTTGGAGTCCTCCATTCCTATAAATTGAGGTCTCCACCCCATTGTAAATCACTCTTGCATATAGTAAGAAACCTCTGTCGAGATTAATCATAAAACCTTTCTTCTTTGAAAGTCAATTTGGTTAGTTTAAGACCCAGAAAAGTTATATAAATGAATAAATATTTATTTACAATAATTGTGGATTGGAAGTATATCTACAAGAATTAGTTTGTCAAGTTATAACAAGGAATAGTAGTAGGTCAAGTTGTTGAGAGTACTTGGTTGTGTTAGGAGGTCTTGGGTTCAAATATTGTGTATGTCATTAGTGTGATACTTTAATTATTTATTTTTAATGTTAATGTCACTTGAATGGCAATTAAGCCATTTTTGTTTTAATTAATTTTTTTTGGGTTGAAAAATTAAATTAGGAGGCAAGATTAGTGGAATTTTTAAGGGAAATTCGTGAGACTGGTAGGAGAGCCTTTTGAGAGCCACAAAACTTGACCTAAGGAGAGCTTAGGAGGCTAGGAAGAGTTCTCGTTGGTAGAGGCAAAGGCTAAAGCAATTTCTGGGCAAGAAGGATCGCTAGGAGTGTGTTTAGAGTAGGAAATTCTAGGTAAGGGGAGTTGTACTACGTGTTTTAGTTTCTAAACTTTGTGTTTTAAAGTGGTATGCTTGAACATGTGTGCCTTTTCCCATTCATATTTTATGTTATATCGCATTTTTTGGGTTCTATCTAGAAACCACCAAGCGAGTGTTCTTGGCCCACCAAGCGACGCAAGGGATGATGGATGTTTTATGCATTTTGGTTGGTGTTGTGGCAATGTTGGTTCTCATTCAAATTTTATTTTATCCTTTTTTGGGTGTTCATTGATATTAAACGTTGGAAATGCCACTATTGTGATAATACCTTGATGATGATGATGTTTGATGTTCATGTTTAAAAAGGTTGTGATGTCATGTTTGTATGATTTTAATTGAGCATGTATAGATGTTGGAAACATGAGTGTTTGGTTTTCTGTGCAATGTGAGGAGTGGGTCGCGTCTTTGGGGTTTTGGGTTTCTTCACAGGTGAGGAAAATTGATTTCTGCACATGAATTTATGGTGCACCGCCAGGCAGCGCCCAGTGGGCAATGGAGAATGTGTTCTTGTTGGGTGAGGGCATGAGTTAGGCTGCTTTGAGAATGTTCATTTATGAATGCATATGATATTGATATAATAAGGCCGAAGTACTATTGTTTTGGGGGAGTTTATTGTATAAATGAAAGTTTGGTATCCAAGTTAAACTTGGTTTGGTATAAGGGGCTGGATTAAAGGAACAATTGTAGGTAATGTATTGGAGAGCTCATGATTATGAATGAGTTGTATGAATTGTTTGGTTTATGTTTTTAAGTTATCCTATGAGCATGAGTGATTCGTTGTTAATTTCATGTGTTGATATGAGGCAAAGTGGAGCATCCATGTGTGGATATAAGATTGATGCATGTTGTGATGTGTGGATTTGTGTTATTGTATTCTAGAAGTATGCATTGGATGGTTGGTATATTGGAACCTACATTAGGACATAAACCTACAGTTTGAGGCTACTGGTATAGCGCCCGACGATGATGTTGGACCATCAGGCGATAGGGGGATAGGTAGGCCTTAGAGGGTGAGGCGCCAGGAGGTGTTAGTGAACCGCCAAACGGTCTGCAACAAAAAACTGCTAGGCGACGCTTCTACTCCGCCAGGTGATGGTCTAGGGGCTGGTTGCAAATTTTGTTCGTTATGCATGCATGAGTGTGATGGTCTGGTGACCTATTTGCATTAAGAAATTGAGGTGCTTGTATTCTAAATGTGAGTATGTGTGGTAAAGGATGAGCTATGAATCCAAAGGGTTCCTCATGTGTATGCTATACTTGAATGTTACGAAGTTCATAAGTGAGGTTTAGATGCATGATGAATACGGACGAGGAGGTTCGTAATGGTGGTACTCTTGTGTGAGAAGTACGAGCAGAGAGGTTCGTAGGATTTTGCGCTCACACTTTATTGTTTTATGAGTGGGGAGGTTCTTAATTGGTTTTGTTCACACGTGTTGGACTACGAGCGGGCGAACATCTCGTCAGGATATTACTGATTTAAATAAATAAAACGACTAAATTCATAAAAATGTCACATTTATGTATAAACTTCATTTCCCAAAAACGCGGGAAATTTAAACTTTCATAAATGTATACAATGGAACCAAAGTTCATAATTACCAAAATGTCATAATCCAAAATAAACGTCTCAAATGAGTTTACATTTCATTTCCAAAACTAGAAAATACAAGTAATATAAAACACCCAGGATATCCCCTCTCCGTAGCTAAGCGTCACCAGTTCCACCTGCATCAACATCCTCTGCTCACGTGTACCGCGTACACGATCATCGCCAAACACAAGCAGATAGGGTGAGCTTATGAAATCAACATACATCATAACAATAATTAAATAACCAACTATATAGCTATATTTTCTACAAAGAACCGATATGCAATCTCTATCTCAATTCTCTAACATCTGGCCACAACTAGACCATTCGTGTTCTACCTCTTCTAGTGATTACCCCAAGATAATTTGCTGCCAAACCTATCGGCCACAACCGACAAAGCACGTGCGGGAACCAATGCCACGGATCATACATTGTAACGCCAGATGGAGTTCCCAATTACGAACATAGTCCGTAATGTCCCAAGACTACCAAACTCGTCAGCGATTTACTGAGGAGGGCAATCTATCTGGACCCATCCATACTGGCCACAACCAGCACACTCACACCGGTAACACTCGCCAACCCGAGCTCAACTCAAGGGTTCCTCGTGTTCATCCGCCATCCCGAGCTCAACTCGAGGGATGCCATTCCGAGCTCAACTCGAGGAATGTACGTGCTTAACCCCTATCCCGAGCTCAACTCAAGGGATACGTTCCGTGCTCAACTCAAGGAACCCAACAATCTTACCTTTGAAGCATCACCAAAAGTCTTGTAGAACACCCTACAAAGTCTAATAACCAGGACTTACAACAACTAAATCGCCTAGCGGGGGACACGTACCGCCAGGCGCCAAGCGCCTCAGGATCGCAAATTCATTAACCACCACCCGACGGGACAGCTCATACTGCCAGGTAGACGTGCTCCAAGAGACAATTGATTTCGTCGCCATCGCCTGGCGGGATGCTCCCTTCTGCCAGGTGCCACCGGTTCCAGAACCCCACTGTTTCCTTGCCATCGCCTGGCTGGTGCGATCCCACCGCCAGGCGCCACACCAGTTATAAACTCTTACTGGTTTATGTGACTTTTATTCAAGTTCCCCACATTGATCTTGCATAATCATGCATTCAGATAGTTGACCCCTCTTCATTTCATGTATAAACACTCTTATAAACACCCATGCTCAATTACATCTTACCAAGTAGAAAGTACCTCACTTCCCTTTTGTATACCATCAATCTAGTTTATCGAATTAGTCATGTATAAGTTCAACTATTCCAATAGTCAATATGTCACTGTAAACTCCTACCACTATAAGCTCTATTATTTACTCCGATTAGCTGCCCATCTTTCCATCACTTTATACATACCTTAACCACTGCCTTACCCATAATTTACACACTTCCTACAAATTGTCAATTCCGGCGATTTTTATAATCTTACTTAGCTCTAGTCATTGTCTAGGACCACTAACACCATATTGGTCTGGACCACTAGTTTCACACTCACTCTGGGATTTTCACTCAACTATGCCCGTATTTTCTTTCCCCTCCCAATACTTAAAATCAACCCTAACCCTTACCTATAATCATTCGTTCATACATCACATTACTCATTTCAACTGTTCCAGTGGCATAAACACAACTCCCTTCACCCAATGTCGTCCGCAACACCCGCAACATATAAAGACTCAACATCTGAGATGGCGCCTGGCGGCAAGCCCCGTGTCGCCAGGCGATGCAAGTAATTCTGGCAGATTCCCCAGAATTTCCAGCAACCATGAGATCGTTCTCTCATTTCCAGCACTTCTCTTTGCATTCCCTAATTGCTTTCACCCTCAAACCCTTAATCGTGACACAACATTCCAACTTTAACTATCTTTGTCTACAATGTAAGTACACCCAATTCACCATTAACATTGATTCATCCAAATCTCCCAATTATAACCCTAAAGTCATATTCGCACTGTTTCATCAATTTTACCTATTAATTATACTTGTTTTCAATAAAATACGACCCTCTCTAAATCACCAACCCATGATTTCCCTCCGATCAGAATCATGTCAAAGCACCCCAGAATGACAAAAAACCAAACCTCAGACCCGCGTCGCCTTGCGGAAATTCATCACCGCCAGGCGCTGCACCCAGGAACACAATAGCCCATGCAAAAATGGATGAGCCGCCTAGCGGCTATGTATAGCCCGCTAGGCGATTTCTGGAAAATTTCCAGAATTTAGCAGAATCACGAAATAGATACAGAATCATGCATAATTTACATATGATTTTTACACAATTCATACCAAACAACAAATTAACGTAGGAAGCTCCCCTAACCTGGTTTTCCTTAGCTTAAAGCTTTGCGGATTAAGATTTCTCTCTACCAATTGCCTCCTTAGCCTTCTCTCAATTCAGCCCTACAAGTCTCACTCAAACCTCACAAAATTCCAAATTTTTCGTGCTCTCTCTGGATATATTTTCCAGCTTGCCAAACCTTCTCTATTAACTCACTTTTACCTTTTAAAGTGTGCCTAAAAACTAGGAGAATATCCTAGGACGAAAATTGGGTATTAAGTGATGTTTAATGTCATTTACCAACTCATTATGGCTATTTTCCAGCCACCCCCTGCCATACTACTAGGGTTTTCCTTCAACCTTTCCATATTCAAGCCAAAGCCAAAAATACCAAAAAATAAAGTTTAATGTAAGTTCTCCAAGACTTGAACCCATAATCATGCAATTGCCAAATCAATAACAAACCATCATGTTAATTCATATTTCATGCTAACAATCATCATCCAATTATCATATTATTTCACAGCATGATTATCATATATTTTAAAATAATAACGAATAATAACACAAAATTAGCAGATGTAGAACTTGAACCCAAGTCCTCTCATACAATTAAGTACTCTCAACCATTTAAGCTAGTACTTTTACACATCATCCCAATCATAATTTAATGTCATAAATGCTTTTCCCACCCGCATTTATTAATTAATTATTTAATTAATTAATTAATTAAATTTCACGGGTCTTACAGCGGGCAGGTTCGTAGAGGTTGGACTACGAGCGGGAAAGTTCGTAGAAGAGTGTGATATCCTTAAGGCTATGGTTGGATAGGATAATGATGTGTTTGAATGTCCTAGTCTCATATAGGTTATGAGACTATGGTTGCATAATTACCTTGTCACATAAGGTCTCTAAGTATGGGAATCTTGTCAAGTTAAGTTGTTTTAGGGTGAGAAGTTCATGTTATATATGTATGTTTTATTTTGTTAAGCTCACCATTTTTGTTTGTGGTTGTACGATCATCGTGTGACTTTGTTACAAGGGAGTAGATGTGGTTTTAGGTGATGCTGGTGAGGCATAGGTGCGGAGATGCAGGCTAGCTAGGGGAATTTTATAAGAACGCTATTTTTGAATGTTTTATTTTGAATTTGGTTTGAACTATGAAACTTGTAATGGATTATTTGTGAATTATTGGTTTCGTTTTTTAGACCGTTATTAAAGATTTAATTATATCAGATGTTTTATTTTAATTATATTTATTGTACCAAGCAATGTCCGCCTAGAGTGTTACAGTTAGAGCTTCTCTTAGACTTCCTCTAGCCCCTTTGTAACATTCTGGTCGAATATTACTAATTTAAATAAAAGTAAACAATAATTCAAATAACTTAGCATTAAATATCCTTCCTAAAACGTGGGAAATTTTAAAATTTATTTAACGTGCTAAAATCAAAATTCATAATCCGAAACAACTGCATTACAAGTCTCAAGTTCCAAAAAACATAATAAACTAGATACAAAAATAACATATAAACTATTATTTAAAACGTCTCCCAATTAGCCTCGCTCTGGCTCTATGAATCAATATCATCACTTGCAACATCGACTGCTCCTGTGTAACTCGTTACAAGATCATCGTCAAACACAAACAAATAGGGTGAGCTCAATATAATTAGACTTGCATAAAGAATTATATCATAAAACCTTACCCAAAGCCTTTTAACATTCACCCAAACCCTTTTTGAAAACTTTTCCTTATGCAATAGAAATCATGGTCTTCCACCATGTTCATCGAGATTCTACACACTTTGACCATAGCCTTCAAGTTATCCCATGTTATCACGAACCTGCCGCTTCATGATCCAACCTCTACGAACCTGCCGCTCGTAGACCAACACACGTGGAAGTATCCCATTATGAACCACCGCTCATAACAATCAAGTGGAGCTAACCAATACAAACCATCGCTCGTATTCTCAAACAAGATTACCAACATCAACTTACCACCCATGAATGAAAATCAAGTGGAGCTCACCAATATGAACCATTGCTCGTATGCTCACGCTGAATTTCCAGTATCATCGACCTCCCACTAGTGATCACTGCATGTTCACAAATCATTATGAACCACCGCTCGTAAACGGGTCTCACCATGTCCTATACTTAAAGCCATCACCCCCAAAGTCGTGCAAGAGACCCAAAACATCCAAACTGGTCCTGGAATGTCGCCTAGCGCTACACGAACGTCGCTAGGCGAAACACGACACAAAATGCCTAGTAAAAACACCAGCGTCACTAGGCGCTAGCCCATTGGATTTAGTCCAGCTCAAACTCGTGCAAAACCGCCAAGCGGCCCAATGGTGGTTTAGGGTGTCACCAGGCACCACCTATTTGTCAGGCCTTCCAGACCCATCCTGGCGACGTACCCCATGCCACCAGGCGCAACACTAGTAATTGCAGATTTCTGGTTTAACACTCCAAGTCAGGTTCAATTGGACCCAACTCCAATTCACAAAATTTAGAATATAACCACACATACTTTTGTACTCAAAGTGACTCAATTATACATTCACACAAGTCATACAAAAATTTAATATCCATCTAAATATATACATATATTCATACTAGAATTGTGCAACCAACTGAATTTCCTTTAGGGTTACTCTTACTCTTAGAAACTTTAAAATAGCATCAAATAATGTAATGCTCATATAATCATGCAAGGCATCTTTGTACAATTTCCTTTACCCCATACCTCAACCCACAATCAAATTAACTTCTTAACATATACATAATCCTCATACCCAAGTAAAACCATTACCATTACATTTGACTCCCTCAATCATGCTCTTGTATCCACATAAATATTAATTCAACCTATACTAATGCAAAAAACCCCAACAGAAACCAAACTCGCGCCCATCATAGCCAACACAAGAATGCATATGCATTATGGGTTGTGGCCTAGCGGTAGGTTAAGTACCGCTAGGCAGTGCATTAGTTCCCAAATTTTCTTGCACCTGTGAAAAACCTCAAAATTCCACCAACTCAATTCCAGACATGCAATCTCATACAATATGGCATTGCCTCAGGTTCACAGTATTCAAGCATATTTATTCAACTCATACATGCACCAAAATTAGTACAAATACCATAGTTAAATCATATCCCCGTTCATCCATAATTAAGACAGACCCTAACATGGACTCATGTTCATACTTGTAATTATTCATCAAAAACACAACATAACTCATCAATTCACAACATTCATAGGATTTTTGAACCTTCTAGTCCATGGCAAAACGAATTTGGGCAAAAAGAAAACTATTTAGCGTCAATCAAAGTTCGAACTCTCGTTCATACAATTACCAAATAAATGCCCAACCAACCAACCAACCAATGCATGTTTCATGATAATTCATACACATTTATGATTATATTATCAACTCCATGGTTAAGCACACATGCAAAATAATTAAATTAAATTAACCCCCTAATGACATACATAAGACTCGAACCTAAGTCTACCAAGTACTTTCAACCACTTAAGCTAGTATTTTTTCTTTGTCATAACTCCCCATATTAATTACTATAAAAATTCTTTTACCCGCATTTATATTAAATAAATATTTATTTATTTAATTTTCTCGAGTCTTACACCTCTTTCTTTAGAATTGACATAACCTTTCTAGATAGCTTCCTTTCTCACAAAGAAAAACCATTCCACCAAACATATCTTCTCATTTGCTTCCGCTAATCCATCCAAATTTGAGACTCCTTCTATTAGTATATGAAGCCTAGAGTGATCAATTAGAGTAACTTCTTCTACATATGCAGAGTGTTTAGTGGTTATAGCTAAGGGAAGATACAAGATCAATATGATTTCCATACCTTTGAAAGATTTGGTGGTTATCTTAGGCATAATTTGTTTATCTATTAATCACCTTCCCATAGAATATGGACAAAAGAAGTTGGTTTTCTCTAAATCAGAAGGAATGCATAAGTTTCATGCTTCTGGCATATACTGTAGTTGACAATAAAACATAAAAAGGGTATCTTTTTAGTTCAAGATTTTATGGATGTATTTCTTGAGGAGATTGTTAGACTTCCACTAAAGAAGGTGATAAAGGACTATCTCCTAAACTTCAAGTGGTATGAATTTGAGGACAAATTTCCTTCAAGAAGGAGGAAATGATAGAGGATTATCCCTAGATTTCATACAAGAAGAACTTAAAGATGAATCTTTAATTCAAAGGACCTATGACAAGGGTAAGGAGTAAGAGATTGGAAGATCAAATTTATTCAAGGCTCCCGATGCTACAAGCAACTTGAAATTCAAAGGATATGAAGATCATGTCTTAGAGCACATTTGAAGGATAGCTTTTAGGAAAATTAGTTTATATTTTTGGATTTTGGGTTTTCTTTTAGAAATTAGTTATGTTTCTATGTTTTTGGGCATTAGGCTTTCTTTATAAATTAGTTAATGTTTTTATATTTTTTAGCTTGGGCCTTCTTGTAGAGTTCCCATGTTTTCTTAAACTTATGTGCCTATATATAGAGGTACCAAAAATTGATGTGGACACTTTTGGTCATATATTGAATTTGATTTCATTAAAGAGACGATTCTCTTTGTTCTTGGCTTATGCCTCAGGTTATTATCAAAGATTAATATAGTTGTGGCAAATCTTTTCTTGACTTATCAATCTTATTGATTGTGGCATCACTATTATCGGTTCTTATCAAAGATTTATATCTTTGTGGCGAATCTTCACTTGACTTATCAATCTGCTTGATTGTGATGTTCTTCATCTCTGTCTTATTTCACATTCTTCTCTGATTTATTTTTATTATGCTTCTTGAGGATTCAAATTCAGAAACTATCGTACTATTTCCTTGATAGGATTGTACCATCTAGTATCAAGAGCAAGGTTCTGGTTTAAATTTCCGCTTCTATCTTATTTTTCTGTCATATGAAAAAAAATTCTAAATTCTTTTAATGTCTTTTTGTTTTGTGTTTTGTTTTGAAATTTTTGTTTGTTTCATTATTCTTAAAATTTTTGAAGGAGTAAAACCCTAAGGTTTTATCTAATTCCGTTGAGTTTTTAATTTGTCCTATTTTTTCATGTTCTTTGTTTAAATTGTGTATTTCTACATTTGATTCATGGAAATTATTTGTTTTTGTGTTTTTTATTAATTGTAGTCCCAATTAACTATTTGCAAGTACAATTACATTGATTTACATGAGTTTGGGGGATTTGAAAGATAATTTGTTTAGTTTTATTTGTTTGTGTGTTGAACTACCAAATTGAAAAGAAAAGAAAGAATAGTGGATCAAATTCAAAAGGAAACAAACATATATTGAAAGAAATGAAAGAAAAAAGGAAAGTAAGGATCCAAGAGAAAAAAAGGAGTTTAACACAAAATTTTGCTGCGATATTATTTGTGGATTAATGATCTATTGAATTATGATCAGTCTTTTCTTATACTCTCTACGTTATCTCCTTTAACTCTTTTTGGTAGTCCTATTATTTTTTTAATTTATTGTGTTGTGTCTTAAAAATTCTATGAAGTTTTGTCTAGAGTTTTGTATTTTCTTTGATCTCTTGAGTCAAGATTTAGATCTCACAACGTTTTTCACATTGTTTGTTTACTCTTTGCTTAAGTTACAAGAGTTCTTTGCCATACACTAAAGAGAATTTGAGAGGTAAAAGGCGAGAAAGTACATTCACGAAAAAGCCTATAAGTGTAAAACACAAGTGAGAATTTGAGTGAAACACATAGAAGATTGGTGAGGTCCTAAATATATTTTATTATACTAACATTTTCTTGTAGGAACTAGCAATATTGAGTAATGAAACATGTTTTCATAGAGGCATCTTTCTGGAATTGGTTTAACATATGGTTTAAATTATTCTACTCCTAACCAGGATTGTAACACCCTGGCCCGATATTACTCATTTTAAATAAAATAAAATAGCATAGAAATACCAACCGCATTTATTATAAATTCTTTCCCAAAACAAGGGAAAATTCAAAACATTTATTACATCGCCATAATTCAAAATCCACAAGTTCTAAAATAACTATTATAAATTCATGTCTGATAAATGTTTACAAAAACATAGAAGTCCATAAAACAAACTCCCATGCTAGCCCCACTCTGGCTCTAAGCGTCACTAGCTCCACCTGCAACATCATTGTTCCCATGTAACAAATTACACGATCATCGCCAATCACAAATAGAAAGGGTGAGCTAACAACACAGTATATATATATA
>Ga0209589_1008386_pt1 | contig 16130 bp, 10 predicted proteins | sample CowpeawhiteBW_FD_187525 | JGI IMG/M metagenome (GOLD analysis project Ga0209589, IMG submission 187525) | Root nodule microbial communities of legume samples collected from California USA - Cow pea white BW (SPAdes) (version 2) | ecosystem: Host-associated > Plants > Roots > Nodule | place: USA... | reverse complement strand
AGAGAAAAACTGGAAGATAGAGAAAAAGCTTAACAATTTAGGATGTGTGTGAGTGAGAAAGAAGTAAGAAGACAAAGAGAGAGAGAGAGAGAGAGAGAGAGAGAGAGAGAGAGAAAGAGAAAGAAGTGAGAAGAATAAATGAGATTGGCACAATAGAGAAAAAGGAGCGGACGATGAGAAGAAAAAAGAGAGAGAGAGATTATTTTGTTCCTTTTTTTTTACTTTCAAAATTCTGAGAGCTTGACACATCATCCTTTATTCCTTTTGTAGATAAAAAAAACTAAATAGAAGTAGGTCAAATATATTATTTAATTGAAGAACTTTCCTTTTGTTAGTTCAAAATTGTATATAGTATTAGATTTAATGCTGGAAGTTATGACAAGGAAGGGTACTAGCTTAAGTGGTTGAGAGTACTTGACCATGATGAGAGGACTTGGGTTCGATTCTTGTGTATGTCATTTGTATGTTAAATTAATTGTTTTATTATTTTAATAATATGCTTGACCATGGTGCGTCATAATATAATCCTAGATGTGTAGGAATTACCACAAAACATGAATTGTTTGGTTGGTTGTGCATTGGTTTAGTAATTGGGTGAATGTGAATTCAAGTCTTGCTAGCACTAAGTAGTTTTATTTTTGGGTTTTATTATTTTTCTATCTTGTGCAACACCTAGAGACCTTATTCGTCTTCACGGGAGCTAGAGAGTTAGAGGTTTTGGCCATTATTGGGCACAAAACCTCCAAGTAAATGACACTTGAATGGCAATTAAGCCATTTTCCTTTTAATTTATTTTATTTGTTTTTGAAAAGCTAAACTTAAAGTGAAAGAGGTTGGTTTTAGTGGTTTTTGGGAACGGGTGATAGTATGTCAGTAAAGGGGAATTTTTAGAGCACAAATCAAGGACTGAAGGAGAGGATTAGAAGGTTGGTTCATGGTAGAAGTAAGAGTAGATTAAGTTGTGCAAGAGCAACACTTGGACTGCCTTTGGGAGTAGAAATTCTAGGTTAGGGGAGCTCTTTTATGTGTATACTTATTTTGTGATGTTTTCGTAGCATAACGTGTGTTTAAGTGCTAGTATGGCCTTGTTTAGTGAATGTGTGTGTGTATATATATATATATACATATACATATACATATATATATATATGTATATATATATATATATATATATATATATATATATATATATATATATATATATATATATATATATATGTATATGTATATATATATATATATATATACGTATGTGTGTGTGATTGATGAGTATGTTTTTAGTAGTACTTGTTGAGCCATGTTGAATACATAAATCTATATATGTTAGCTCGAATGTATGATGTTGTAAGTGTGTGAAAAAGGCCACTATTGATGATTTCACTATGACCGAGTGTTGCATGATCATCATGGGTTTTGGGCAAGTTTGGGAACATGATAATCATGCTTTAAATGTAGTGCCATTGCAACAGGATGCAAAATAAGTATAGGGCTTTGATTGTGTCTTATGTGGTGTGTGAGTTATGTAATTGTGCAATTGTATCAAATATATGTGAGTTTAAATGACTAAGTGTTGATGTTATTCTTAATTTGACATAAGGATTTGGTAAAAAGGGGGTTCATGTAGTTACTGATTGAGGTAAGACTTATGGTTTGTATGAATAAATGAGTTATGTGTCTGTTGCTTTATTATTTCATAATTTCATATGAGCATGGTTTACTTTTGGATTCAAATTGAATGTTGGCATTGATTTAAGATGTGAGCACATACGAATTTGTAAAGGGATTGATGTGTGCTTATACTTGAATGATGCATGTGAGTTGTGATGTTGTAAGTTTGAGTATATAAAGTATATGAATGCGTATTTTTGTTTTTGGATGTTTGAGAATTGAATTGTTGGATGCTAGGAACTGAATTAGAGTACCTAAAACCAATGGTGTCACATTACTAGTGTAGCGCTTGGTGGTGCAGAATGAACTGCCAGACGATAGTAGGAAATAGGGAAGCCTTGTGTGTCGTGGCGCCTAGCGGTGTTGTGGAATCGGTAGGCGGTCTGCACTGCCATTTCGCTAAGTTACGCTAACCGATAGTGCAAGTGGCAACGTGCGTTTATGATGTGTTTTGTTTTGATTGTTGTGTTGGGTTTGGTTTGGGATATGCTTGACGGTATCATAAGTGGGTAAGTTCGTGATTGGTGTTGGAACACGTGATAAATATGAGCAGGGAGGTTCATATTAATGATACTCTTGTGTGAGGATACGAGCGAGGAGGTTTGTATGTTCCAAGCTCACACTTGAGAGTTGCTGCAACTTTGGAGGTTCATAGTTGGATGGATCACGCGTGTTGGACTACAGGCTAGAAGGTCCATAGAGTTGGACGATGAGCGGGAAGGTTTGTAGAGGTTTGACCATGAGCGGACAAGTTCGTGGAAACATGATATATCCTGGGTCCATGGTCAAGTCACTAGTACAGATTTTGCTTTTTACCTTGCCTTATATGCCTCGGTTGGTCAGGAACCGAAGCATATAATGGCGCGGTGGCATTTTTGCAATTTCAGGCAACTTTTATGCCTCGGTTCAGCGAAAACCCGAAGCAAAAGAGGGTTATATGCCTCGGTTCCAAAGACCCGAAGCCAAAAATATGGCTGGATATTTCAAAAATGCCACTAACCATTACGTCTTTGGCCTTGGGTGTCATTGAATCGGGGCCAAATAGGGCTGGATATTAATTGAACCGAGGCCATATAGTTTAATTAGGGTTCAAAATTCGCAAACCCCCTTTTCTTCCCCGCGGTGCATTTCTCCTCTCTCTCTCTCTCTCTCTTTCTCTCTACAACCTGCTGCTCCAGCCACCCACCACCACTACGCGAAGCTCTACAACCACGATGTGCTGCCACTGCGTTGCTCCGGCCACCGTCTCCGCAAGCCGTCGCCGGTGGCATTGGCGAATCGGGAAGCTTGTAAGGTCGTGACAAGCTCTCGCCGGTGGCTCTTCTTCGCTCGACAGATCTGCCGCCACCACGGCCTCCTCTTCGACGCCGTCCCATCGCACTAGGCGCCATCGATGCTTCCTTCTCAGGATGACCTCGATGCCGACGCGATCAAGCGCCTACCGTTCATCCTGCACCAGCGCGCGGCGGCGGAGGAGTCAGAGTGCTGCATCTGCTTCGGCACGTTCGTCGACGACGCGAAGCTGAAGGTTCTCCCTGGATGCAAATATAGCTTCCACAGCGAGTGCGTTGAGCTTGAAGGTTGCCGCGAAGGAATCCACAATGGTTTTGCTGTTCAGAATGTGAGAAGGAAAAGGCTTAACCCCTCCTTACTTGGGACATTCGGGTACTTTTTGTCTTTAACATGATGTACCCTTTTTGGTTGCAGGATACGTCTTTGACACTAGACAAATAAAGTCAGCCCACAAGTTTGCATCTTTGTTTTCAAAAACACCAAAGCCTGAAGAAACCAGTATTCCCACCACCCCTTTGTGGTTTGAGCCAAGAGAGTTTGATTCCATGTCTGGAAAGGGAATGTGTTTGCATTGAAGTCTTTGAGGTTCTTGGAGACGTTTTGCAAACACATTGGTGACACGAGACAATTTGCTTAAACCGAGAACATGATGAATCCTTGTTTTTTGTCTCTACGGATGTCAATGATTACTTCCACAACAGAACCTTCTGCGGCAACAAGATGGGTACTGACGGGGTATATGGCCTTGGTTCTTACCATAACCGAGGCCAAAGGCTCTGAGAAATTTTTAATTAAAAAAAAATATTGTTGAACCTATGGCTCTGGTCCCTCTGCAACCGAGGCAGAAAAGTGTTTTTACGGCCTCGGGTGATAACCGAGGCCAAAAGGCAACCCCTTTTGGCCTCACCCCAATATGCCTCAGTTCTAAAACTGAGGCAGAATGACAAAAATAACCGGGGCCAAAAGCCCTTATTACACTGGTGAGTCATTGTATGTGTAAATGGGTTAGTAGTTTCATTTTTATAATGAGATGATGATCTGAAATCCTTGGGCATTGAGTGTTAAGATTAAGCAATTTAGATGAATTAAAGTAGTTTAGGGTGAATCTCTATTTTATTAATTGCATATTTGTATTGTTATGAGCTCACCCTTTTTATGTGTGTTTGGCGATGATCGTGTGACTTGTCACATGGGAGCAGATGATGTTAGGGACACATAAAGATGGAGAGAGGGCTATCTTGGGAGTTTTATTATGAACTATTTGTAGTTATTTGATTTACCTTCAGTTAGTTTTTAGAACTTGTAATAAAATTCATGGATATGTTCATTTGAATTTAAGCGTGTCAAACAAATTTTAAAGATTCTCGCGTTTTAGGAAGAGTATTTTATGACTATTGACTTTTATTTATATATTATTTCTTTTATTAAAGTAATTTCCAACTAGGAAGTTACATGTTCAAGCATGGGATTTTTCTTTCCCAGACCTTTAGGGGCTGATCTTGATCCTACCAATCTTCTAAGGTTCATATCAAGTGGTAACAAGAGCTAGAAGGATCAACTTCAGTCTAAGAAAGGTGTTTCATCACTAAAAGTAGGCATTCTTCATCTATGGGTTTGAAACCCAGTTCTAATTGGATGTGATTAGTATCTTTCTTTGTTGATATGGCTAAATGATGACCATGTTGTTATCCATATATGTTATGTTTTGTTTCATTAGTTTACTCCATTAATCAAGTCATTGTATCCAAATCTTACAAAATTGGCTATTTTTTTTAGGAAAATGGGTATGATGTTGATTTTTGGTTAATTTTGTATGCTTTGTTCTTGTTTTTCTTTTTAAGTCTGTTTTATTATATTATTTTTTTAGAGTGTATAAGGTGTTAAATCTCTTTAAAAAGGTTTTCTAAAAATATACATGATTCTAAGATGATTTAAGACTCATGAACACATAGATGCAAGTGTTGAATCCCTTTCCCTTGGGGTAGTTTTGTAGTAATGGTTTTAAGAAAATTACCAAAATCTTCTTAGGACATGCTAATGTAGATTATCGCATGATTTTTATGTAGAATATCTCTCCTTTTGTCCTATAAATAGAGAGCTCTAGGTCTTGTAAATTCATTCATGAATATAGTAGACAAACTCTGTTGAGATGACTCCAAACCTTTCTCCTTCTGTGATTAATCAACTTAGGCTAAAGCTTCCTTAGTGGATTCCTTTAGCCTTTTGACTTTAGTGTTAACCTAACCTCCAAACACCATAGCTAAAACTTCTCTTCACCATATATCGTAGCTTTCATGTCTTCATCCTTCTCTATGAAAGTGATGGAGCTCCAACATGTGGTGGCTGGAAGAAAATCCATAGGCAGTGGAAATGGAATGGAGACAAGTGTTTAAGGCTCTTGTAACAATGGTATTTGGAGTGGTGAAATGGGAACTAAACTAGAAGTAAGGATAGTGGAAGGTGGCTAGAGGAAATGTTGTAAACCTCTAGCTTAGGTGCTCTCAAAATAATAGAAGAGTGGAGTGATCTCATTTATTTAAAATTTCAAGAGTAAACTTTACAAAGTGCCATAAGACTCTCTTTTATAAAAGAAAAGGTCACTAATGCACATGCAAATGAAACTTTATTTGAAATGAAATGCAAGCTTGAAGAATAAGTCTCTCTCTCGGCCCTTCGATGCTCATGACGGCTGGTATGTGTGACAAGTGGCATGAAACTACCTTGCAGGCTAGAAGTCGCACCTTTCATAGGGTAAGTGGAGTGTCTCGATCAAGGCTCCCTATTGGGCTTGGATTAGCCCAATTAAAATCCAATGAACAAGTTTATTTAGCCTACTATTTATGAAAGGAAGGCCTAAACAATGGGCCCAATTTTAAAGGCTACTGTAATGCTCAATCATACAATCTCTTCATATCTTCACATCTTCTTTGGCCCATGCAAAGAGTAATTGAAGCCCATGAGAAGTTTGGTCATTTTGAGGAAAGCCCGTTTGAATCTTTCTTAACATATTAGGCCTTTGATTGGGCTTGGGCCTTGAGGTGCAAGTGGGCCATGGAATGGGCCTTGACATTGGCCCAAGCTATAAGCCTTGGGGTGGATTCATCATCACCTCCCTCCTGAAGAGGATTTGTCCTTAGATCAAGAAGGTTTTGTAAGGCTCACAACAATTAAAGCTAGGTTCCACCGGGATAAAAAATATATCAACAATAGTCATCAAACATTATTTTAGTAAAATCATAGAGACCATGCAGTAGATATTGACGGGAAATGTGTGAAGATGGTGTTTTAATTTTGGAAAAATGTGATCTTCGGCCACTTCACAAAAGGAATGTCTTACACTTTGACTAAAGTGATATTTGAAAAGAAATTTAAAGTCAATGTGTGTTGTAGCAGAATATGTTAAGGAGTGTAAAATAATTGAATGAGATTGAGTAAAAAATGTTTGAGAGGAAAACAAGACAAAAGAATTAATGGAAAATGAGGGAGAGTTTAAAGATGGGATAACTCCCTTTGGAAACTTGATCTGGAAGGAACTGTAGAAGGATGGAACACTACTTCCCTAACCATGATTTCCTTCTTTTCAATTAATTTTCTTTTAAACTCTTCCTTTTTTGATTTTCTTTCAAATTCTTTCTCTTGTCTTATTTTCTCTTTTTCTTCATATTCTTTTCTCTCCTTCTCTTCTTTAGATTTTCTTAACTTCTCCTATGGCAATGAAGTTTTCTATCTTAGACTATTGCTCTCTAGATATCCTAAATGAAGAGTGAACAAACGTTTTCCACATGCATGTTTTTAACTTATAAAAACCACTAATGGATGGTTTTCTGCCCTTCTCCACTCTAGATTTCCTCTTTGTCCACCACTCATATGCATGTCCTACAAATTTAGAAATAACATGCCTAAGAATGTCAAACTGACTATATTTATTAAAGAATGATTGCACCAACTTCTCTGTATCCCACATCCAGTCTGTGTATGATATTGGACCTATATCCTCCCCAAAGAATAGAATATCACTATGAAATGTATGATGCAACTCATTACTAGCATGCCTATGCAACTTAGAACTATATGTAGAAGAACCAACATATGGATAACAACTCATTATAAAAACAAAGTGTGAAAAACAATTTTCTCAAAGAATTGGAGTGAAATTTCTAAAGAAAGAAACAAGTGACCTTTGGGCACTAGAACGAGTAACCATTCTTGTACTCATAGTGATTGAATGAACTTATGAACTTGGATAAAAGGGTGAAAGAAGAGGACTAGCACAAGTGTACCTCCAAGTAAGCGAGGTCAGTCTCACGGATTCCCTAAGTACCAAGGCTAATCCTTGCCAAGGTTACACTTGAAAAAGTACTCAAAGTTCATAAAAATATTCAAGTAATAAGTAGATAGAATCACTTGAGATAAAGCACACAAACAAGCAAACAAGACTTAAAGAAAGCAAAAGATTAACACTAAAACGGACCCTTAATTGGCAAAATTTTAGAGACTTTGGTCTCACAAATCAAGCCACTATGCAACGTGAAAACATGAATCTAAACTATGTGGCCTAAGGCAAGGTGAGAAAGCACTTTGAACTTTCAACACTCTTACCACTAAAAATGTTTGCACTATAGGTGAGAAAGGTTCTACTTAGGAGATATGATTGAACATCTTTTGGTTCCCCAAGACACCTAAGTAGGCCACAATTACAATGAGGAAAAGAAAGCACAATTTGGAACATAAAGTAGGTGTTAAAATGAAGTATCCTGCAAGCAAAATGATGGCCAAATAATTTGTAACTCACAATTTTAAGGCCATTTTACCAAAAGATTTGCACACAAAGATACTTCAATGTGCACCAAATAAGTGACCAAAAATTTGATGAAAATTAGAGAACAAAAGAACAAGTAAAGCAATGTAAAGAACAATGGAGAATTGCTTCCAAAACACCAATTGCTGAGAGCTTGATGGAAGCTTTAAGGCCTTAGTTGATGGCCAAAACTTAGAGCATCAAATGTGGCAACTTGAAGGCACCACACATAATTATTTGGACGGTCAAAGAGCACCAAAACAAAAACCAAAAGCTGCAAAAATAGAGAAGAAAACAACAAGAAAACTATGCAAAAATAAAATGGTTAGCACACGAAGGTTGTAGGATCAAAGCTCTCAAAGGTGAGGAGGAGGAAGAAATTATAATGAAAGCACAAAGCTAAAAGTTTACTTCAACATCCACCACCTAAGATGCTACCATTAGAATAGAAACCAAGCTAAACTTCATACCAAGCACCAAATCAAATCCAAAAACCCGAGAGCCAATGTACTTGAAAAGAAGCAAAGAATGAAACAAGAAAAGCTAAGTAGAATTTGCTAAACCAAAGTGAATATAGATGAGACATGACTTGAACGAGTAAAGAAGAAATGACAAGCAATAAATTAAAGCAAGAATTAAAGGCTAGCATAAGCAAAAGGAACATAGAATAACACTAGAATTGAATAGAAAATCTGAAAAGGAAATAAGGAGAAGTGCTCACACAAAGGTCATTGTACTCATTGCAAGTTGATTCCAAAAGGAAGGAGTGAACTACACTTAATCAAGGCAAACTTAGAGCAATATTGAGCACACACATAGGCCAATAATCATAGCAACAAGGAGCACTTAATGGACTGTCAACACACAAAACATTACTGAAAATTGAAAATTTTGAAGCTGCCAGACCAAAAAAACGTGAATTTATGCCTCTGATTCAAATATTTATTATATTTTTTGTACTCAACATTTTGGAGTGATTCTTTTTTTATTATTGTCTTCTATCTCTTAGCTTCAAAAGGAAAAAATTAGATAAAAATTTGGCCAAACCATGCTTTCATGATAAATGACAAACAGTAGGTGTGCGTGCAATGAAAACTGAAAACCGAGATTGTAGTAGAGTTGCTCACGGAAATTTGTAAGATGTTCTATGAAATTCAAGTAGAATGAACTTGATTATGATCTAGAATCAAGCATGAAGCATAGAAGAACATATGGAACACACAAAAGCAAGAATCCAATCAGTTAAATGGATCAAAAAACAGGGAGAACATGCCTTACACATCCATAAGCATCACTTTGATGTTCATAGCTTTATTGTGTGATGTAGGACTTGGTTCTCATCAAGCAATTGTAGAAAATGGAAATTTAAATGGTGAAAATTGGAGATGAAAGCATAAACGAAGCATGAATCATAACATAAGACAAAACTACAAAGATTAAACAGAAAAGAAATGGAAACCACCGAATGAAAATGAAGAACAAACACTAGGAAGGAAAGAAAACGTTGTTGGAAAATTAAATGGAATTTTAGAACAAATGTGAACCAAAAATCATGTAGATCTACAATTTGAATCCATATAATTCATGTAGACTCATAGATGTTCAGTTGATTTGAAGGAAACATGAAGAACAACACGAAAAATGAAATACAAGGAAAATGGATGAACAACACGGATGATTTCAAGAAAAACAAAAGGAGACCAGAAACATTACTCAAACTTGAGACTCCAAGCATGAGTTGCTCTTGATACCAATTTGATAAAGCTCCAACGTGTGGTGGCTGGTAGAAACATCATAGGCAACAAAAATAGAATGGCGACAAGTGTTTAAGGCTCTTGTAGCAATGGTATTTGGAGTGGTGAAAGGAGAACTAGACTAGAAGCTAGGGTAGTGGAAGGTGGCTAGAGGAAATTTTGTAAACAATTAGCTTAGTGCTCTCAAAATAATAGAAGCAAGGATTGATCTCAACACAAGCATTCTATTAGTAACCAAGGGACCCACAACAAGAGCAATGGCTAAGAGGATACAAGAGGAATGGGTCTCCAATGCAGATACAAGGCCCAAGATGAACTTTACATGGGCGTGTGAAGATCTAGCCTAGGACTCTTTGTTTGTAAATATTAGAATAGGGTTTATTTTTGGGCCTTGTATTTTGGGCTTTGTAGAATAGGGTTTTTGTTTGGGCCATGTATTGGGCCTTGGAGGGTTTTTGGGCTTTGAAGAGAATTGGACCAAAGAAGAGTTGGGCTTGAAATTGGCCCAACAAGAGAGAGAGCGCATTTGTGAGAGGATCTAGATCTTTCTTGCTCCAAGCTTGGTCACCAAGCTTCTCTTATGCGCCTAGATGCAAGTCCCTTGTGACTTGCTTAGGTGGCAAGTCACACTTGCCTTATGCTCTCCTTTTGGCTCCAAATACCACAATCTAGATCCTTTTTCCCTCCATTTTCTAGACCACTTGGCTCTCCTTTTCTACTATAAATAGAGAGCTTAGGACCCTTGTATTTTCATTCATGAATATAGTAGAGAAACTCTGTTGAGATGACTCCAGACTCCTATCTTTTTGTGAATCAACTTAGGCTAGAGTTTTCCTTCTTGGTTTCCTTTAGCCCCCTTCCTTGAGTGTTGGCCCAACCTCACTTAAGAGCTTCTCCAAACATCATTGCCGCACAACTTCTCCTCTCATCTTCTAACTTGCGCACCTTCATCCTTCTCCATGGAAGCTTCATCAATTCCGCATGGCTTCTCCTTGGCTTCCTTACTCTTGAAGATGGACTCATCATGTGGTATCTGGAGACTTGGTTGATCAAGCTTGACGTCAAGAGATAAGTTCATCTTCCTTGTGATTTTTCTTTCAATTTTTGTGTTGTTCATTACTTCCTTTGATTGTCTTTCAATTTTTGTGTTGTTCATTCTATCATCTCTTAATTAGAACCTTCTTAAATAGTAAAAGCGCTTGTAGATGGTGAGTGTGTTTTGCAACATCAAGTCTCACCAAAGTAGGCCGCATAGTTAGACTCCAAATCTTTTTGTTTTTGTTGCTTAATTGTTAGTGTGTGTCTAATTCTATTTTAGAAGTTTTGTGCAATATTCTTTGAATTACTTTGGCAAGGAAAGACTTGGTAAGTAAGCAATCCAAGTGATTCACCTCTCTTTTCTGGAAGATAATTCAAGAAGTTTGCTATTTACTTCTTCTTTAGAATATCTTAGTTAGCTTTTAGTAATCATGGCTAGTCAACCCTCCCTACATAGTGCAAGTGATTATGAGGATTCAATTCATAGTTTAAAACATGTTTCTCAACAAATCAAATCACTTGAACTATGGAGACAACAAGAGGCAATTTACAAGGTGAAAGATCAATTGGAAAGAGATGGCCAAATTGCTCTCTTGGAGGAACAAATCAAAGCTTTAAAGAAAAGAGATCAGAAAATCCAAAATAAGCTAAAAAGTAGGAGTAATTATAGCAAAGGGTCTAGAAGTGGAGCTTCAATATATGGGGAAGAGGAAGGATTAAGATTAGGAGAATATTATCAACAACCTTCCCACATTAGAAGGCAAAGAAAAGACCCTAATCCTAGAGAAGTTAAAGTAGACTTGCCTCACTTTCAAGGAAAGGATGATGTTGAAGCTTATTTTGATTGAGAGATGAAGGTTGAGCAACTCTTTGCTTGCCATCAAGTTAGTGAAGAAAGGAAAGTGCCTCTTAGCCCTCGAGGTCATGGTCCCTTTAAAGTGTTGAAAAGAGTCAATGATAATGCATATAGGCTAGAGTTGCCTGAGGAATATGATGTACATGCCACCTTTAATGTTGTTGACTTACTACCTTTTGCAGGTGGTACAGATGATAAGGCAGAAATTTCAGATTTGAGGACAAATCATTCTCAAGAGGGAGGGGACGATGACATGCCTCTAACCAAGGGACCCACAACAAGAGCAATGGCTAGGAGGATACAACAGGAATGAGCCTTCAATGCACATACAAGGCCCAAGATGAACTTTACATGGGCCAAGGAAGATGTGAAGACCTAGCCAAAGACTCTTTGTTTGTAAATATTAGAATAGGGTTTATTTTTGGTCCTTGTATTTTGGGCTTTGTAGAATAGGTTTTTTATTTGGGCCATGTATTGGGCCTTAGAGGGTTTTTGGCCTTTGAAGAGAATTGGACCAAAGGAGAGTTGGGCTTGAAATTGGCCCAACAAGAGAGAGAGTGCATTTTTGTGAGGATCCAGATCCTTCTTGCTCCAAGCTTGGTCACCAAGCTTCTCGTATGCGCCTAGAAGCAAGTCCCATGTGACTTGCTTAGGTGGCAAGTCACACTTGCCTCATGCTCTCTTTTTGGCTCCAAATACCACATTCTAGATCCTTTTTCCCTCCATTTTTCTAGACCACTTGGCTCTCCTTTTCTACTATAAATAAAGAGCTTAGGACCCTTGTATTTTCATTCATGAATATAGTAGAGAAACTCTGTTGAGATGACTCCAGACTCCTCTCTTTTTGTGAATCAACTTAGGCTAGAGTTCTCCTTCTTGGTTTCCTCTAGCTCCCTTCCTTGAGTGTTGGCCCAACCTCACTTGAGAGCTTCTCCAAACACCATTGTCGCACCACTTCTTCTCTCATCTTCTAACTTTCGCACCTTCATCCTTCTCCATGGAAGCTTCATCAATTTCGCATGGCTTCTCCTTGGCTTCCTTACTCTTGAAGATGGACTCATCATTTCAAGAGTAAACTTTACAAAGTGCCATAAGTCCCTCTTTTATAGAAGAGAATGTCACTAATGCACATGCACATGAAACTTTATTTGAAATGAAATGCAAGCTTGCAGAAGAAGTCTCTCTCTTCACCCTTGGATGCTCATGATGGGTTGGATGTGTGACAAGTGGCATGACACTCCCTTGCAAGCTAGAAGTCATACCTTTCTTATGGTAAGTAGAGTTTCTCGGTCAAGGCTCCCTATTGGGCTTGGATTAGCCTAATTAAAATCCAATGAACAAATTTATTTAGCTTACTATTTATGAAAGCAAGGCCTCAATGGGCCTAATTTTAAAATCTACTCGAATGCTTAATCATGCAATCTCTTTATATCTTCACATCTTCTTTGGCCCATGAAAAGAGTAATTGAAGCCCATGAGAAGTGTGACCATTTTGAGGAAAGCCCATTTGAATCTTTCTTAACATATTAGGCCTTTACTTGGGCTTGGGCCTTGAGGTGCATGTGGACCATGAAATGGGCCTTGACATTGGCCTAAGCTATAAGCCTTGGGGTGGATTCATCAAGAAGTTTAATCAATTGTGCATGCTTCTTCTCCTTGAATATGGAGTCATCATGTGGTATCATGAGCTTTAGTTGATCAATCTTCAAGCTATAAGTTAGTTTCTTCTTCTTAATTTCGTGTTGTTTCATTAGGTTTCTTGCTTATCTTGAACTTTTGTCTTCCATTCACCTAATTCATTACATGGTTCTTATCATTGTTCCTTTTGGAACCATTTGACCATTGTGCTTAAGAACTCAACAATGGTGAATTTATGTGCCTTTTACATTTCCGTTTGAATCTTTATTCATCTTCTATTTCATATATTTTGAGTCATTTTGATTTTAAGATCCATATGTGTTGTTAAGAGTCATGTGTAGTCCATTTATTCAATAAATTGCATTGTTTAGCCATTTGATTTTTGCTTCATTTGTGTGTTCATTGTGTTTAGGTTTTGTGTTGTTTTTAATTGAATATATGAACACTTTATTCTCTATTGAAGCCATGGAAATGCACCTTCACATCTAGATAACTTTGTTTATCTTAATGTGCAGTGGGAATTTCCTTGTGCTTGCTTAATCATCTAATTACAAATTCAATTTTGGCTATTATGTACTTTTGAGTGCTTTTAATTTTCTGCATTTGAGTTCATATTTATTAATTACTCCTTAGCAATTTCTTTAAACTTGGGTTTCTATTGTGTTTGTTTCAAGTTCTTACTCTATATTTTTGCTTCCTTTAAGTTTCCATTCTAGTCTTTGCTTCTTGTTTCAATTATATGTTACATGGTGAAGCATTGGTAGTGGTTATTCTATTTTGGTGCCAAAAAGTGTTGTTGTTAAAAGAGCACAAAATGAACAAATAAAACTTCCAAAAAGAAGTATGCAAAAGAGTAAAAGAAAGTGTCATCTTGCACCATTAGCATTTGGCAAAACGAGACAAAAAGCATTTTGATGAGTTCATATTTTTTTCCCTCATTTAATGTTTAATTCTATGTATTTAATTTAATTTTTGTGCTTAAAAGAATGTCTTAATTGACAATTCAGACAATTGGGTTTATTGAACTTGTGCGATAAAAATGTCTTAAAAAGTGATTTTAGTTGCATAAAATATTCCTAGATATTCTAATGTTTGTTGATGTAACAGAAGTTAAATTTGGTTCATTAAAGGTGTGAAATTAAATTTTTTAAAGTTACAAAATAAAGCCAAAATCACGCCATGTCATCAATCCACCACTTTCAAATCTGGCCAAACATATGTTGCCATGTGTCAACCTCTCAATGGACAATCAAAGATGGTCAAAGTCTGGTGAAAGCTAGTAAATGTTGGTCAAATAAAAGGGGTTAAGATGCAATTATTGATATATTGGGATTTACTTACAAATTTGGATTGCAATAGCGTAGGGGTTGGATTGGAATTTTGGCAAGATTTAGTTATTGGTAATTATTTAGATATTTTTAGATAATTAATCAAATAATATCAACTGAGAATATGTCTCCCCAAATATTTTTAAATATTCATGATCACTATAAAGATAAATAATATTTATCTTTATCTTTATTTTAAAAGATATTTGAAAGATTTTAGCGACAGAAAAACCAGTCCAAGTCCTATATAAAGAGACAAAGGGAGAAGTAGAAAGAAAAAGTTCGACACTTCGGATTTTAGGAACCCTTAGGGGGACCTTATTATGTTCTCTCTTTGTACTTTCTTCTTCAATTTTTATTTACTTTTGCATTTCATGGATGGCTAAGCTTCAAGGGTTAGTTCCACTGTAATTTCTTAATTTGATTTTGAGGTTTGAATGAATTTGTTTGTTCTTTTGATTATTATAGTGATATCATTCATTTATGTCTTTTGGTTCTTAATTTAGTAAAAGTAATGATTTTTGCATTGTTGCAAGTTGGCACAGTGTTAAGTTTAACATAACAATCATGAGTCTAAGAGTTTTTAAGTTTTAATTGAGAAGTTACTTTGGTTAATTTTAGAAACTTTCATATGATTGAATGAGTTTTTGCTAATAATTGAGAAGTTACTTTGATTAAAGGTGAAAAAAACTAATTAGAATTAATCAAGAAGTTACTTTGGTTAATTAGCTTTTTATTAGATATAAGAGGTAAAAGAATAAACATGATTAGACATAGTAATATTTAATTACGAAATTACTTTGGTTAAATTTACTATGATTAATCTATAAAGTTCTTGCTTTTGATTGAGAAGTTACTTTGGTTAAAAGTGCGGACGCTAACAAATTAATTGAGAAGTTACTTTAGAAAACCAATGATGAATCCTATTTGGAAAAAGTAGTGGAATTAACCTGTTTTCTTTACTATTATTTCTATCTCTTTTCAATTCTATTTCTTTCTTTCATTTATCTTAATCCTCTTATAATTTGATTAACTCTTTTGTATATTTTTTATAAGAACTAATTTGTTAAAAAGCAATTTCGTGTTCGTTGGGAGACGACTTTGGGTTACTTTACCCTTTCTATTTTGTTGACTACTTTCTTAACATTATTGAAATCATTATGAATAAGTAGTATTAATTTGTTCGTTTCACGACAACGTTATCACATTTCTTCAATTCTAGTCTTGTGTTTGGTTGCAGTCTTTTAGTCTATTAAATGCGTTTTCAACAGATTAATTGGTTGGCTGCCATAGTTCTATTATTAATATATTCAATCAACTGAATTAACTTTCAATCAATTGATTTCACTTAATTCAAGTGAAATAAAAAAAAATTGAACAGATAAATCAGCTTGTTGAATATGCTAACAAACAAACTATAAAGTCTGGTTTTTTAGAGAGATCATTAACATTTGTCATTTTGAGCATGAAATCGGTGTTAATACTTTGCTAAATTCTCTCTCTCTGAATCATACAAATCTATAGCTCTTCGTGTGGTGATCTTTGAATTCTTGGTGCATTTTGCTAGACATAAGAGACTTGGAGAAAAAGGTTTGGTTGGCTAGAGTGATGAAGGCATGACCACCTCCTTAGAAGCTCCGTCAAGAAGGATCACTAGAAGCATGTCTAGAGGGGAGTCTTCTATTCCATCACCTTTATCTTTGTTTTGCATTACTTTAGTTTGAATTCCCTAAGTTGGTTTCTAGTTGATTTATTTT
>Ga0209589_1008385_pt1 | contig 16131 bp, 4 predicted proteins | sample CowpeawhiteBW_FD_187525 | JGI IMG/M metagenome (GOLD analysis project Ga0209589, IMG submission 187525) | Root nodule microbial communities of legume samples collected from California USA - Cow pea white BW (SPAdes) (version 2) | ecosystem: Host-associated > Plants > Roots > Nodule | place: USA... | reverse complement strand
AAAACTGAGAAAAAAAAAAAAAAAAAAAAAAAACTCTGCACCATCTGCTGAACTTCAAGATGTGTCAGTTAATATATACACAGTATATAGAAACACTTTGATGGTTAATTATTCAGAGCTTACCCTTCAACATTTTGTTCTTCACAGTAGTTTCTGAAGGCAATGCACACTTTCTGAACTCTCTGTGCACCAATGCTGCGTTTCCCAACAATCCAATAACCTTATCAAAACACTTTTTTTTTTTTTGTGTCGAATCCTCAGGAGAGTATATTTTATTATAACACAAAGATGAAAAGTAAGCAAAATTTTGCTATATATGTACTATGTATCAAACACTTGATACTCATGATCAGTATCATATATGATTCAATCATTTGACATTCAAAATCATTGAAGCTGTAGAAGGAAGGATGACGAAACTGTCTTTTTTTAAAGAATTTATTGTGTAATTCAGAACTATCTGATAGCAGAACCTACTTAATAATTTGTTTGTGTTTCTAAGTACAAAAGGTAGTTCAGTCATTGATTTTATGTACTTCTCTCTAAGTGGGGTAAAAAAAATTATATAAGTCCTTAGTTATGTGAGTATGATACTCTTTTTTTTTTATAAAGTTCGACAAAATTTACTTTTTAACATATATCAAACCTTTTTTTTAAATTAAATTAAATTTTTCTTTTATTTATTAAGGTGTTATTACATGTGTATTATCAAAAGTTTGTCATATTAAAAAATAATTTTCCTTAGTTATGTGGGGCTTGTGTTTTTGCAATGGAACTAAAATAATCCTTGCAACTGTTACAAAATAGTGTGATGAAACAAGGACATCACTTACTAAAAAGGTGCAGCAGATTGACCCTTCTTCCACCAACTTATGGAAAAATAAAAATAAACCCTCCAAATTTTACACTATTTAAAAGTTCTAGCAAGCTGAAATGAGTATATTTTGTGAGATTTACGTTCACTTAAACATGGTAAATTCATTATATTTCTATTTGATATGAAATCTAAAATACGTTATGTTGAGACATATGCATATCAATTGTGAGACAAAACATATGGTATATATATGAATACATGTTAAGTGAGAGTAGATATTAATGGATAGTTCAGTAACGGTACTACAGTGAATGATACAAGAAATCTAACAAATAACAAATTTCACTAGAATATGTTTCAGATGATTCTAAAACCATCTTAAAAAATAACTTTAAACTTAACTCAACCTTACAGATCTCGTACTATTACCTGGAGCTGCTACCTTTCAATTGATGAACATGAGCATCCATCCTTTTGAAATCAATGTTATCCAGTGCTCTGTTTGGGGAAGGAATGAGCATTCATTGAGAAAGAGATTGGTGTGAATAAGAAGAACAAATTGGTGTGTCCTTACAGTGTGTTTGCGAGTTCATTGAGAAGCCTCTCTGCATCCTCAAAGAAAAGAGTGACCACTTCAACCACAAACTCTGGGTTGCTTTCATCTTGAAGTTGCTGAAGCTCGTTAAATTGATCATCCAAAAAACCCTTCTCAAAGAAACAAATCCTCTTGAAAAAAAAATAGAGAGATGCAGTAACAGAAAATAGTAATAAGAACATAGCTTATGAGATGTGAAACTTTATTTTCTGCTTACCTCATCAAACAGGGAAGAAGTGAATTCAGCCAATTGTCTCTGAAGCTGAGACAAACCATACATTGTTGTTCTTTTCAAACTTAAACTTACAAGATCTTAAGCAATTATGTTGTCTTCCTTCTACTTCCTACTTTATATAATTTAATAATCTCTGTTTTTTTTCCCATAAACATAAACATGTGTGTGTGTCTGTACAAGGTGTTGAATATTCCATTATCATGGTAATTAATATTAGTTTTATAATAGAATATTTTTCTCTTTATCATATATTTATGTTGTTTAACATAGAATGTTTTGATAAGATTGCTGATTATAATTAAAGGTTTATTATTATTGTAGCAGAAACTTGAAATGTGAATAGAAACTTATTAAAAGAAAGAAATATTTTCTTTGAGCTAAAATGATTATGCTAATTAACACATTATTTATTATATATTTTAATTTTGGTAAAATGGATATATTAATTAATAACTTTTTTATTGTGTGTTTTAATTTTTAAATGAATAAACAACTTGTTTTTGAAATAGTTCATAATAAGTTAATTGTCAAAAATTTATTTTAAATTTATTAATTTGCTTAATGCATTATTTGCTGAATCTACCATCGAGTATTCTAATCTTCATTAATACAAGTTAATTTTAATATTTCAATTTTAAATTCAAGAATTTAACATGATCAAATAATTAATTAATTTGAAGTTAAATGTTATTGTATTATTTTTTATAATCCAAAATATAAATAACACAGAGGTAAAATCTAGAAAATATTTTTCTTAAAATATCTATTCCAATTTTATTTCAGTTTTGAAATTGTTAAATAGTATAAAAATAAACAAAATAACAATCACATTATACACGACGAAAAAGATTAAATAGTTAAAATTTAATTAAAAAGTATACATTTTTTTGAACACCTAGATAAAAATAATAATAAAAAAAGAATTAAAAAGATTCAAATTTTCTAAGTAGTTTCAAACTAGATTAAGTTTAATTTAAGATAATGAAATAAGAATTTAATTTAAGTATTTCTTACTTGTTTATGTGAGGTGTCCAACATTAAACAATAATGTTTAGATTATAATAAACTAAACTTTCTCTATTTTCTTCATAGTATATTCTACTATAACTTAGGATGGCTTAAGGTCTGACAGATTATATCAATTTTTTATTTAACACGGTCTAAAAAACTGATTTGTTAATACTAACTAATTTTTAATTGATAGTTTATTGTTAGTGTATATACGCCAAATATTATGGAATATTTTAAAGATATTTATAATTAATATTTTATGGTATAATAATATGTTGTTAGAGATTCTATTCCTAAACAAAATTAGTTTAGTATTATAAATATATAATTTATTATTATATTTTGCTACATATTTAAAATATTATAATAATAATAATTTATTATGTAATATTTTTAAGATATTATGATATATTAATCGATTATTTGTTATTTTTAAGATACAATATTTTATTATCTAAGACGATAATCAAAATCCGATTTTTTCTACAAATGTAATACAGGGTCAATCTTAACATGACGCAAGAAATTGGGTATGCAAATTTTTAGATATAAACTATGTTAGGGAAACATTTAACTACCAAATTAATCTAATCTAAATGCTAACCACTACTATAGTTTTAGGAGGAATTGAACTCGTGGTCTTGATTTTGATACCAATTGTTATGATTGCTCACTACTAGACAACAACTATAATTATTATTCAATTATGATCCAATCCATTTGGTCTCTGTCACGGGAGACCTGTCTTGACTCTGATACCAATTGTTAGGATTAAGCGTTTATTACTAGACAAAAAACTATAGCTATTAATCAGGGTGCAACTCCTTCTACTTAAAAGTGTAACAAGCCAAGCGCCACGATTCAATTGTGACCCGATCCACACTTGAACTCTGCCATAAGACAATTGATATCACATGCAATCATCTTCTCCTTAGTAATTGTCCTACTAAAAATCCCACTTAATAAACTAAGTGATTAGCAACTTCTAATGCATGTCTATATAACTATAAATACTCTACTCCTTAGCTAGAAATACTGCTATGAAAGGAAGTAAATTAGGAAGTAACGATGTAAAACACTTTAGTTCGACTCTAATTGAATTTATAGAAACAGGAATGAATTAAATTGATGTTCTTACATACATAGATTACAAAATTAGAACCCTATGCTTCAAAATAAATTGAGGAGTGATTAGAAAACTAAAACGAACACAATTTAAGCCTTAGAATGCGAAATCGAAAATAAATAATTTTTTTTATATTTTATCAAATTTAGTAAATCAGTCCATTCAATTTATGAAATTATCATAAAGCGAATTGAGTTGAATTAGTAAAATTCTTACCAATCTAATTAATTACTTATGATGATGAGATTAATTTAATTAATAGTTTTTGCAGTTGGAAAATTGTCATTCCAAATGATTTTATCCATTCTAGGAAACCAGTCATCTCAAAAAAGAGTTTTGTGGCTAAAATTTTCTAATAAATTTTAGTTAATAAATATTTTATGAAATTGACATGAAGTGAGAGAGTAAACAATAATAGATAATGTTGCCATGTTGAGGCGTGCCTTAATAAGCACGAGCTGTCTGTTAGAGCCCCATCACTCACTCATATTCACATATTATACTATTTTATTTATTTATATGACTTGTTTTTAAAAAGTTACAATCAATTACGAAAGCATTATCTTTTATGATTTTTAATATAAGAAACTATTAACATAATTCCATAAACTACTAAAAATAATTAATTTTCTTTCTAAATAGGGTTATCATTATATTAAATTTACCTGTATTATTAAGGACTTTTAAACTTTTCTTATAATACAATGATAATATTTAATAGAACAAACAGCAAAAAAACGTAATATTTTATAGAAAATACAAAAATGTAATATTGAATTGATAGGAATTCACAATATATAAATATAAATATAAATATATATACATATACATAGAATAGAAATGAAAGGAGTGTGTTGATAATAACAAGGTAACAACAAAGATCTGTACGCTGACTACTAAACAGGAGCAGCAGATCATGCGAACAAAATTCTACTCTCTCCATTTTTTTATAGAATAAAAATAATGACTTTTACTTTTTTTATTTTTCTTTTTTATTTTTTGATTGATATGATTTAGCATGGATAATTAATTAATGTATTATTATATTTTTTTTTTACAAGAATTAATGATCTATATTAGATCACGTTAGAAAATAAAAAATAGTCTAAGAATTATGAATCATATAATTTTCTTTCTCATATTATATATTACATGCTATATTACTCTCTTTTTTTTTGTGATACAATTGAAAACAAATGGGTAAAACCAGTATATTCAGTTAACTAAAACTGCATCAAACAAGGTTAACAGACTAAATATATATATATATATATATATATATATATATATATATATATATATATATATATATATATATATATATCATGAGAGAGAATTATTAACTAAAGTAAAGTGATACTAAAAAAATTTCAAAAAGTGTCATATGGAAAACATTGAAAATAGGTATAAAATTTTCATTGCTTATATGTTAGATGAGGATTAGTACCATTATAGGTTGGATTTGGATGTACAAAAGTGGAATGAATGGTGTATAACATGTAAATAATAATTGAAGATTTTGAACACTGACCACTCTTTGTCTTGAACTTCAAATCAATCTCGTGTTCTTCATGCCAATCCATCACAGTGGAGACAACCACAACTGTGGCACCATTATTTGACACATTTCCACCTATTACTACTGCTGCACATTGCCACGGGAACACCCCAACAAAACAACAAACATATGTATCTCAATCAATATCTAAATCCATGCCTATCGTGATGGATTATTTTCGTGATGGATTATTTTCGATTCACTCGTTATTATTAGAGAAATTCTTTTCAGTTTCTTTTCTTCCATTTATTCATATTTTTAGATTCACATTTGAATTTTGATTAGAACATTGAAATTTTTTATATATATTTTTCATGCTAAAATATATACATCTCAAACACAATAAATCTCATTTGAATAAATTTTTAAGTGATTTTTATATCATTTTAAAAATTAAATTTAAGTTTAATTCAATCTTACATATAAAATTTATATAATGAAATTTTATATCCATATATTATAAACTCTGAAACTTGAACATAAATTCATTAAATAGCAAAAATATGGTAATCACAAATTTGAATTCACGTTACATTGGCTCCATAATAAGTCACTTCACATGGCGAAAAGTAAAGCGATAAAGAAAAAGAGATCCTTCTGTGCCATTGGTCATTTTTTTTCTTTAAGATTAAGGTTTTCTATTATTGAAATTGACTAGAACTACAAAGTGCAAACAGAGCAATAGTTTGCCACAAATTCAAATTTCAGACATCAAATCGGTCACATGTTTTTGCTTTATTAGAAAACTTTCAAACATGGGCCAAAGAAGAAATGTCAATTTGCCAATGGCTTCTTTCTAGGAATGGAACATTTCAGTGACATGTAAAGTTTCTAAAACAATTATGTTTTCCACATCTTCAGAATAAATTTAATTAATTAAGATCATAATTTTTATACGATTTCCAATTATTAGAATGGAAAATTTTACTTTAAGCAATTCTTTTTTTGGAGAGAAAGACGATGATTGCTTGAATGAGGTCAATTGAGAAAAGTATTTCTCTCAACTTATTTTTATTTATACTTGAAAACTTTTATGTACAGATACTTTGTTTCAGATTCCTAAGTTTTGAGAAACTTACTACTTGGACTTGAAAAGTTTGTTTTGAAGATATGCATCGTAAGTAAGGAAAGCTATTTACGTTTTTTCTAAAGAACTTTAGGATAGATGATTTGAATGTGAAGGTAACATGATCACAATATTTTGAGTTTTATGTTTGTGATTGTTTGAGTGTTTTGATAAATGATTGTTTAAAATGTTTGAATTGAATACTCTTATTAATATGTTGAGCTAGTAACTATATTACACATGTTAAGTATAAAGTTTTCCTAAATTGAGTTTTGAGGACATGATTAAGATAGGTATAGTAAATTTCTACTTGATGGTCTAACATGTAGTGAGAAGTTGATGGAGGAGTTCTTACACATCATGATATAAGTTGATGTGTAGATACTTAAGTTATGTTGAAGTGTATTTTGGAATAGTTACATGTTGTAGAGGTCTTTTTTGTGGTTTATAAGGTAAAATTGCATCCACTTATATATTGTAAATTGACTTTATATGTAGTCGATGTGGAACTTTTAATAAGATTTTAGTTTTGTTAAAAAATTGATTCGACCCACCTAAAACTTGACTTATTAAGCTACACTCATGACTAATCAAGGTAGTCTCACTAGATAAAATAACTCAGTATAATACTAATTTTTAGCCTTGTGAGCTCATAACCCATTGCAAAAATAACTAAGAAATTAAAGAAAAGCTTAATGTGTAATGTTTCTTGTCGTAGACATTTCTTCACCACTTCTTTTACTCTCTCTTAGTTCGAATTGTTCGTAGAGAAATATCCAAACCTTGTTTTCTGTGACTTGTTTCGTGTTTTGATGTATTTTATATTTTCTAAATGAGGAGATTTTGATCATTATGTTAGTTATGGTGATAAGGAAAAGGCTGTATGGGAGATCTTATTTGATTTGAAGGAAAATACATATTTTTTGGGCTAAAAAAGGGCTAAAACTTCTTGCACCCCTTCAAATTTCACCACCCACCCCATCTAACACTTCTCCGAAAATGTTTCCCATAAGAGGGGAAGCGGTTGATTTCCGGAATGGTTTATTATGTTCCGGAAAATGAAGTCCTAAAGTGATAAAATAAGTGATGGGTATAGCAAGGAAATGATAGGGAGCATGAAAAAGCTGATGCTTATAGTTTATTACTTTTTTCTATGCGAAGGACGATCACTTTACATTTTATTCTAACTTCCTTGATTGATTGGTCATGCACTTAGCTCACCAATATGTTTCTTTGTGCAGTACATGTGTTTGATAAAATGTGAAAACATCTTATCTTATCTATTTTCTAGACTGATAAGAGGTTGTTTGTTATACTGTTGAATCTCTTGCACTGAACATTGGTGGCTTTTGTAGCACCTAACATCGGATGCGAATGATATTTATTGTTCACATCGAGTTTTATTTTATTTTTAATGATAAGCATAATTTTTGAATGTGCGAAATAATTGAAAATGTTATTTGAAATGCTTTCAAGTGAAAAAAGTTGGGGAGTTAGAACAAGATCATTTGAGCTAAGAATGTTGTATTCTGGAATTAATATGTTCTAACATTATAGTTACAAGAAATGACTCGAATAATGTGTATACTTTTTTAAAAGAAGATAAGAAAGGATTATAATGCTTTACAAAGATAGTATGAAAAAACTTGAGTGTGATGTTTGAAGTTTGAAAAATTATTGTACGAGATATGAGATACTTTTGTTCATAAATTTGAACAATAGCTAATCATTTTATATTTATGAGTACGGTTAATGAGACCAAAACATATCACATGACTTTGATGTCGAATATAATAATGACTTAGTGGTAAAATTAGAAGGAAAGGTGAGAAAGGTTGTGGGTTGAACTCTCTTCACAAACAAATACTAATAAAAAAAAAGGTAAAACTCCGAGTGGACTTTTTGTGGTCGTATGAAACTCATTCAACAAAATAGGAATCCACATTAATTTTTTCAGATAATACTAGTCTATTTTTATAGTAAAGCACACCATTTTTATAGCTGAAAGTGAGAAACAATAAGGAATTTTCAGAGACCTTGGATGATCTTGACTAGCCTCGGGTACAAAGAGAATGGACAAAAACAAAATCTAGATTTAAGGATGATTTCTCCTAGTTTGGTAGATAGTCAATTTTCATAATAATAACAAAGAACTAAGTGTAAGTTTTTATATCCCTCGTTTCCTCCTTTAAGTAAAAAGGTCCAATAGTGTATCTATATTGAGTTTTCAATGCTATATAAGATGTATGCTTTTTTAGGCTCTTTGATTGTTAAGAAGAAAGACGGGAAGTAGAACAACAATATATGTAAAGGGAGGGAACTTTAACCGTTGTTATCCAAAATACTTTAACAGATTTTAGGATTATTCATTTGCTGAGCTTTCAAAATACACTGATGTTATATATTAAAAAAGTTTTTAATATATTTTAAAATATCAAAATCAATACATCAGTGTAAGTGTATTTTGAAGGCTCAGCAGAAAATCCAAATTTGATACAATAACACAATAAAGTTTTTAATATGATGTTCTTAGTTCTCAAGAATCCAAGGCAACCTGATTAAGCCAATTGAGAACACTTAGATAGCTCCTTGAGTTGTATTCTTGTGCATCTTGTTACTCCTCTCAGTATGTTCCATGACATAGTCATCACCTCTTAGCAGTATTGCAATCTGCACCCAACAGAGAAAATGTCATCAATCTTTTCTTAAAACAAAGTTAATTAATATATAGTTATAATTACAGGAACAAACAATATCTTAGTTCATCATCATTAAGGTTACAGTATTGCAACGTTCTAGGTTGCATACTTACCTGACTCATGCTGGGGCGTAAGATAGGAAATTGCTCAACACACAGAGATGCAGTCAAAACTACACGTTCCATTTGTTCCCAGTCATAATCATCACCCAGAGAAGGATCAACAAGGTCCTTAATATTGTTAGCTACCAATAAAGGCTTTGCCTATAACACAAGAAATCACAATGTGATGAGTCCCCTAAGCTAGTAAACTTAGAGGTTCTTTTACATATATGAGTCAATTTTGTCTAGATATTACGAAAATGGGAAAATCAAAAAAATATTACTGATCATGAGTTAAGTCGTGTGGACTAACGACGACTTCAAAAGCAAAGTCGTAAGGACTCTACACGACTCCTTCTGAAAAAGTGAAGTAATAACAAAATATTGTCCACATATATAAACAAATTTGTCCAAATGTTACAAAAATGGGCAAGTAAAAAAATATTACTAGTCATAGATTAAGTAAGTGGAAAGTTATGAAGACGCTATAAGACTTCTTCTAAAAAAGTAAAATCATCGTGTTAATAATAACTTTTGAAAAAGTGAAGTAGTCTAATAACTTTCGTTTTAGAAGTCGTCATGTATTCATACAACTTAGCTCATGACCAATAATATTTTACTAACGTGTCCATTTTAGTAATATCCGGGCAAATTTGCCCTACATATGTAAAAAAAAAAAAAAACTTAGTTGATATATGACGTAGCCACGACTTGGGAGAATGACTTACCCATAACACAATACTGTCGTTTAAATGATCCAAAGCATGACGCCCAGTTATAATCTCCAGAAGTAAGACTCCAAAGGAATAAATATCAGTTTTTTCGTTTACTATGCCATGCATCACATACTCAGGAGCAAAATACCTGTCAATTAAATGATGAGGGGGAAGTGTTAAGTCATGAGAATGATAATTAATTCTCAAAATATAGGTTTAGAAGTTTAATGTATGTATGTATGTATTTGCTTACCCCACTGTGCCTTCAAATTTTGGTACAATATGATGAGTACATGGTTCTGGTAGCCATTTTGAGAGCCCAAAATCACAAATCTGGAGAAATTTCAACTGGTCAGAGTGCAAAGTTTCACCACCAGCCAAGGTTAACAATGCCTTATTTTATTAACTCTATATTCACTAATAAATACCTGTGGCTCAAAATTCTCCGTGAGCAAAATATTTTCTGATTTAAGATCTCTATGAATGATTCGCCTTTGACAAATCTCATGAAGATAGAGAAGGCCATCTGCTATCCCCAAAATAATTTTATACCTTTTGCCCCAATCTAAGGTATTTTTATTAGGACCTAAGTATTTCATAAAAAGTAAAAGGTAATCAGTAAGTACATTCAAACAAAAAAATTTTGAAGCAAGATCTTGAATTTGACTTTTTTGAATGAAATATAGCTCTTGTACAGAGAGATTTCACCATTCTCCAACAAATATAGGTCATTGACAAATACTTTACACTTGTACTATGGTAAAAAAAGAAGAAAGCTTTCACATAGGAAAATAGTACAATTATTAGAATCAAGTACACACCATGAAGAAGAGATCCTAAATTTCCCAAAGGAGATAATTGGAACACAAGGTACATTCCCCCTTCTACTCCAAATCCAATAAGCATTGCATTATTGGGGTGGTCAACATGAGCAAGAATTCCTAACTCAGATAGAAGAACTGATATTCTGTCTTCAGCAGTCCCTCTTCTCAGTTGCTTAACTGCTATTAGTTGCCCATCTTGCAGGCTACCCTTATAAACATAAGCATAACCACCTCTTCCAATTATATTCTCTACAAGTAAAAGGAAGAACAAATTCTACATGGTCAAATTGATGCATTTTTTATCAAGCAATAACATACTCCCTAATAGCAACTACACAACAAATACTTATCAAACTAACGTTACAGTAAACTCATTTTTTCTCTAGTGCATTCATTGTTTTCTAATCTTATCTTGTCTAGTGTATCCATTCAGGCAACATATAATAGACTCATGTCAATTTGGGAGCATATAATACTTGTTTCTACATTATAGTCATAATTTTGACATTAGTTTACTGTATATATATGAGACATTAAACCAAACACAAGCTGTAATTTTCTAAATTTATTTCTATCTAGTTTGGTATGTCTTGTTACCTGGTCCTAATGTAACTACATTATTGCTAGCTAGCTAAACTACAAGAAAAACAACTGGTTTGAGAATAAGGTTAAACTACAAACCATTGCTAAAATTGTTGGTTGCATGTCTCAGATCAGAAAGACTGAAATTCACCAAAGTTCTAGAACTGTGTGGATTGCATTGAATAATGTTTTTGCCAATGCTTTTGCTTTTAGGCTTTGTTCTTTTTGACAAACAACTTGGAGAAAAAGATGGTAGGTGCTCAATTGATCTTATTTTGCACGGTTTAAGTAACTTCTTCCTCCTCCGATGAAACTCAGTCGTTGGACTTGGATTACCACCAGCCAATTCAGGTGGTTGATGAGATTTGTCAGTGTCACTAATGCATTCTTCAAAGAGCTCTCTTAGAGTTACCACACTTTTCTCTTCCTCCGAAAGAATTTCTCCAGAGTCTGGAAGAGAAAAACAAAAATGAACATTTTTAGCACAGGAAAGGCTGGTGGAGAAGAAACTAAACAATGTGAAAAGGAAACACAATATATTAAAATCACAATAATGAAGGAGATTGGGGAGAAGCAGAGATAGAAAACACAATGCCTCGTTTTTTTTGCTTGTCATCAGAAGCATGACCAATTGGTACCATCTTTAATCTATTCGCACAATTTTTTCTTTACTATTCCTGCACGTAATCACAAACATTAGCAAAACCATTGTTCCCTCTTAGTGTGGTATGATTCTTGTGTCTATGAATCAAAGAAGCAGATTAGGAAAGAAACAAGAGTCACAAACAACAAAAGTTAATACAATAATAATACTTAACACCAATAATAATAATCATAAGTGTCTGTGTTTGACTGAATTCCTGAACATGTACCGAACATAAATTCAGTCATTGTTAAATTATTTGACAAGCAACCATTAAAATATCATGCACTGGTTTTAATAATTAATAAATAATAGTAAAAATAATCAAAACAAAGCAATGAAAGATGAATTACCCAAGAACATTTATGGCAAATATCCGGGCCAATATATTTGGGTATTTCGTATATTATATTTTGAGTCATTCCCATGACATCGGGATATTTGTTGAGTTTACAAAATACACTAGTCAACCCAGGATAAGACGGCAAACCAAGATGTCAATCACATCAACTTCTATGTTAGTACCATTCGCTTGGACATTCTCTTTCAGAACATCTCCCATGCTGACCAATTGCGATATGAATTTTTAGTATATTCATCTCTTAAGTTTACACAAAATGTGTTCATTTCCTTCTTCGGTGAATCCTACTTGTTGATCCATATAAACATTTCTTTTAAATCCCCATTCAGAAAAACAGTTTAAACATTCATTTGATGCAACTCAAGATCATAATAAACTACTAATGTCATGATAATTCTAAAAGAATTTTTCTTAAAAACTGGCAAAAATGTTTTCTTATCGACAATACCATCTTTCTAAATAAAATCTTTGGCAACAAGTCGGGCTTTATAATGTTCGATATTGCTTTGAGAGTCACGCTTATTCTTAAAGAACCATTTACATCTAACTCTCTTGCACCCTTTTGACAATTCCACAAGATTCCATACGTCTTATTGTGTTATTCATTTAAGTTCATCTTTCATGGCATCTAACCACTTATCATCACCATTAATGACTTTTGAAAGTGAAATTGGATCATTATCAATATGTCGCAACCTAAAAATCGCCAACAGGACGATGACCAAATAATCATTTTAATAAATAAATATTTTAGAACAGGAGTTGTCACCATAATTTATCATGAAAAACCTAAAACAAGAATGGTATGCGAAACCATTTTGAGTTCAGGAGTGGGTGGGTTACATATGGAGATAGAGGAGGTATTAGCATCCCATCCGTCCGTTCTAAGGGGATCCCTTTAATTAAATGTGCAAAACTAATGAGATTTTCAAATATTTGTTTTTTCCCCAAAAATCAAATAAAACAAACAAAAATATGAATAAAGAAAACATTTTTAACATTTTTTAATTATTTAGAAAACCTTAATTTGATTATTTATTTTAAATTTTTTAATATATTTTTTAGTTATCAAGTGAATCTGAACATGATAAAAAAAATTTATCATAAAGGAGGTTCGTGACTAGACATGATGATTATATTTTTTAATTATATAAAAAGTTCAACTATCAAGTAAATTCGAGACTTAACATAATAATCAAATTTTATTTAATAATCAAATATTTAATTATCAAGTAAATCCGAAACTTAATATGATAATCATATTTTATTAAGAGTGAAGATTTAATTATTAAGTAAGTCTGAACTTTAACATGATAATCAAATTTTATTTAAAAGTGAAATATTTAAATATCAAATAAGTCCAAGACTTAACATTAAAATTAAATTTAGCTAATAGTTTATATTTAATTATCGAATAAATACGAGACTTAACATGATAATCAAATTTTATTTAAGAATTTAGATTTAATTATTAAGTAAGTATGAAACTTACATTGATAATCAAATTTTATTTAAAGATTTATATTTAATTATTAAATAAGTTCGAGATTTAACATGATAATCAAATTTTAGTTAATATTAAATGAAAATTATAATTAATAAGTAAATTCAAGACTTGATAATTAATAATTTTCAATAATATAAAAAAACGTAATTTTGATTTAAAGAGACAAATGGATTTATAGGTGAAAACATAAAACCTAGATAAAAACATGAAGCAGGGGTCATGAATAGCAAAACAACTGCAAATAGTATGAGCATGTGTAAGCTTTGAGACGAGGGATGCAGGTATTAAAATACAGGGTGCGCAAAGTAACATGAGTGTAGTCCAATTATTAACACATGAGTGTGTGAAGTTTAAAATGGGGGTACATAAAGCAAATTAGCTTTTATCCAATTCTTTTTCTGCCAGGGGTTTGTTCATCATTTTATTCTTCTTTTTTATTTTTATTTTTTCACTTATTCATCATTTATTTTATTTTTTTATTCTGAAAACATAAAAAACCTAAAACTAATACATAGTCCCTAAAACTAAAGCAAACACTCAGCCCCTCCTTTCACCAACTCACAACATCATCTTCTCCATCCAACCCTAACCTCTCTTAGGACACTTCCATGGCCACCAATAACAACTCCGGCCACCATCAATCACCAATCACCGGCAACCACTCCGACGTCATCCACATTCCGAGCTTCTTGTCCATTCCGATTCGAGGTTCAATTTGCGTCTTTATCTTCGACGCACCTCTGTTGTCCCTGCACGCCTTTTCTCGCCACCGACTATGAATCCGGCCACCGTCGAGGAACTTCACCAGCAACCATGGTCTCCAAGCCGTCATTCAGGCCAAGGCTACCACAGCATCCGGCGATGTTGCCGGAAATGGTCTTCTTCCTCACGAGACTCACCTTCTTCATCATTAATCCTGGCCTTAATGTCATCGCTGACCAGTGCTGACCAGTGCCACTTCGAGATTCATCGAGATTCTCCGGCAACGCCTCCATTGCTAGAGACAACCTCCGAAACCGCCGGTGTCCGCACAATCAAAATCCTTTCAATAAAATTCGTGGCGATACCACTCGTGATCGAAATCAAGCCACCACAACGTTTCTCATCTTAAAAAAAAAATCATCTAGTTCTCTGTTCTCCTTTTTTTGTTTTTGTTTTTCATTCTAATGAGGGTTTTTCTAGATTTGAGTTGTGTATATAATTTTTAGTAGTGTTTGTGGATTGATTATAGGAGAATGTGAATTGGCATTCAAAGCACTCATAACAATCAAACATCAAAAGCCAAATTCGAAAGAAAATAATCAATTATGCACAGGATATTGATGAATAGCAAGAAATTAGAACATGTACCGTGATTATTCTTCCTCTGTTTCCAAAATTTCAATGCTCTTTTCTCTTCAACCTTGTTTCTACTATTCTTAGAACTCTTTCTCCTCGACGTGCGGTTGACAATTACAGAGCAAGCACCGCTAAGATGACTTAAATGGATATGGTGACGAATAAGAACGGTGGTGGAGAGGTTCCCACGGTGGTCATGAACTGGAAACAATGGCGATGGCTCAGGAGAAGAATGAAGATGCGACCAGAAGATGAACTCCTCCAAATCCTGCCATGAGTGCTGCTAGGGTTCACTCCCTCCAATTCCTAAAATCCTTCGCCTCCTTTCCTTTTCCCCCTCATTTGTCTGTTTCTTCGAATTTTCCCCCACAAAACTCCAGAAAAAAACCTCTCTCTCTTTCTTCTCCTCTCTTTTATAATGTCCCAGGCAAACGTGTTGGTTTAGATGCTAGTTACATGAGGGTTCTTAATGATAAATGAAGCGTCACTGTATGATTATTGAAGCATGCGAGTTAGTTTGATAAGTGCAAAGTGCAGTGTGTGAGTGAACATCAGTAGTGAGTTACGTGTGTGAGTTAATTTAATAAGTGTGCATGAGTGTGCGGCACAGTGTGTGCGATTAAAATGAGGGTTCTAAGTGCTTGAGATAAAATATAATCAAGCACTGATCTTAATATTTGATGGTCTTGTATCACTTAAAAATTTAATTTAAAATTAATAGATAATTTAAATACACCTAAAATATTAATAGCTCAAATATTTAATAATAAGCAAAACTTTTAAATAAATATTAACATTAGATGCATTTTAAATAAAGTGAATTATTAATATGAAAATTTTATCTATTTTTTTATAATTAATTTTTAATTTTAAAGAAAAATAATATATATATATATATATATATATATATATATATAATATAAATAAATAAAAATTATTTTTTTATATATAT
>Ga0209589_1008383_pt1 | contig 16132 bp, 11 predicted proteins | sample CowpeawhiteBW_FD_187525 | JGI IMG/M metagenome (GOLD analysis project Ga0209589, IMG submission 187525) | Root nodule microbial communities of legume samples collected from California USA - Cow pea white BW (SPAdes) (version 2) | ecosystem: Host-associated > Plants > Roots > Nodule | place: USA... | reverse complement strand
TCCATTACTTAATTGTCTGGATTTTGTGTCCTAGAGGAACCAATCATGCTCAGTGCTCAGAGGCTGACCTTCTCATCATGTATGCGATTCTAAATCGTGTTCCGATAAAATGGTCTAGTTTAATCCTTGACACTATGCTCAAAGCAAAGAGGTACCCACAATATCCTCTCCCATATTCCCTCTTAATTTCAAGGATTTGCGAATACAAAGGAGTTGATACCACCGAGGAGCTTTGTCAAAGTACCCTACGTGCAAATGAAATTGTTGAAAGTTCTCTCAAATAGCTAAAACTTGTTCCTCTTGGTGATACCTATGTCCATAGAGATGATATGCCCAACTATAACGCTGAAGATGAAGAACTTCCTCCTACTGATCCCATACCTCCTGCTACACAAAATGTTGCCTCTTCAAGTGGTGTTGGCTCATCTTTCTCTATAGAAGACAACATAGCCAACATGAACAAACGACTAGAAGAATTATTTCTTCTGTCTAACTCTCGTCATGAAGAAGTTGTCGGGCTCATAGGGGGATTGATACTAGAATTTCCCACTTAGAACATAGGTTTGATGAGGAATTCACTCATGATGATGACATGAGTGCATAATTTTAGGGGGAGGATTTCTAACATATGTTTTACCACTGCTTGTAGTCTCTTTTCATTTCTGAATCAATAAATGTTTAAGTATTTTATCTCCTGCTGTGTGCCCTCAAGCATTATTTCATTTAGGGGGAGCTCTACCCTTTTCTCATATGATCAAAAAAGGGGGAGAATAAGTTTAAATGATAAAGACACGTTATTTTATTTTAACCATTCTCTTTGCAAGTCTCTAAATTACAGGTAGCAACAAGTCCTTAAACATATTTTTGATCATCATAAAAAATGGGGAGATTGTTGGCAAAAAGAAGGAAGTCGAGTGATTTTGAATAATGATCAAGCACTAATGAAGACAAAGTGTTCAATTATGCAAATGTTATCTTGTAAAATAAAATAAGTGTATTGTAGAATAGTTTAATTAAACTTAGAATCAGAAGCATGGCATTCGTCTTTCTAGAAGGTTTCTTATTTTTAGAAAAACTACAGTGATAATCGATTATCACTATTGATAATCGATTATCTGTGCAGAACTTTTATTTTTCGAAAACCTACTGGAATAATCGATTATCTCCTGAAATAATCGATTATCCTGTTCAAAATTTGCTTTTTAGGAAACCTACTGGAATAATCGATTATCCTTAGTGATAATCAATTATCCTTGGCAGTTGGAACATAAAGATTCAATTTTTAACTTAAATTTTGAAAACCTACTGGAATAATCGATTATCCTTAGTGATAATCGATTATCCTTAGCAGTTGGAACATAACGGCTCAATTCTTAACCTAATTTTTGAAAACTCTATTTAAGGAACTGCAGTTCAACTTCAAACACACCTTTTTAAGATTCAGAGTTCTTTGGTTGTGACTGCAAAGTGTTGCTCTGTGAGATTCTTAAAGAAAGCTTTTAAAAACCTAGTGTGAGTGAGCGATAACTTTTTCTAAGTGAGTTCTTAGAAGATTGAGTGCTGTGTTGTTGCTAGGAAAGCTGGTTATCCTCTGTGAGATTCAAGGGGAGTTTTGTTCATCTCTTGTGGTTGTTCAAGAGAGGTGTTTTCTAATCTTTTCTCTTATATAATCTGTTGTAATTTTGATTATTATAGTGATTGAGTATAAATATCAGTGTGCATCTTCTTCCCTTAAACTCCTTATTTATCTGCACTTGCATTTAAATTAACTATTACTTTAAGTTAATTAATTAAATTTTGAGAAAAATTTTAAAACCTGTCAAGATTTTTAAGAATCCAATTCACCCTCCTCTTGATTTTTGACCTTTGTTTAGTCATTCCGCTGCGTGATACCAACAATTATCTTCTCCTCATTTGATTAAGAGGAAAAAGAAATGGTTGGACAACATGATGATGGAAATGGTCAGGGTCATCGCACTTTGGAAAACTATGTTTCATTTCGAATACCACTAAATTTCAATAGCATAGCTCGACTAGTTGTGGATGTTGCAAACATGGAAATGAAGTCAGCTCTGATTCACTTGGTCCAAAGCAACTAGTTCCATGGATTGTCACAAGAGAATCCATACACCCATCTGATCACATTTTTGGAAATCTATCAGACTTAGTCTTTTTCCTTTCTCTTTGGCTAGTAATGCCAAGGTTTGGCTAAACTCCTTTCTTGAGAATAGTTTAATTAAATGGGCAGACATTGTAGCCAAGTTCTTGCATAAATACTTTCCCTAGTTAAAGATAAGTAAAGGGAAGTAAAAAGTCTATTCTTTTTAGCAAGAATTTGACGAGTCATTGAGTCATGCTTGGGAGCGAGTTAACAGATTGCTCAGAAAAATCCTTACTCATGATTTTAATGAACTTGACACATTGACTATCTCCTTAGGAGTGTTGAAATCTCACACAAAATCGATGTTAGATGCTTTAGCTGGAGGTTCGTGGGAGACACCTCATGAAGCCCATAAGTTGATTGACAACATGACATCTAATGACAATGAATTGCAAAATGAGAAAACTCAACCTTAGAAGAAGTAAGTCTTAGAACTTCAATCCCAAGATTCTTTGTTGGCTTATAACAAAATCACGACTCAACAACTTGAAACCCTCCTGAAGAAACTCTCCTATTTACCTAAAGAAATTCAAAATGTTTCTTAGGCTCAACACCAACAACATGTGCAAGGGTGTGAGTAGTGTGTTGGTGATAATCCAAATAGGCAATGTGCCATGCAAACAAATTCGTAGGAGGACGTTAACTATATGGGTAAACAATGTCGTCAGGGTAATTACAACCAAGGTTGAGAACCTCATCTTACCATGAGACAAGCTAGTTCTTCAAATAGACCACCATCTCAATAGTAATCCTCTTTATATAACAGATTTCCATGCTTGAGGAAACTCTCAATCAGTTTATGCAAGTGTCCTTGTTTTATAATAAGAGCACATAAGCTTCTCTCCATAACTTGGAGGTTCAAGTTGGCCAATTGGCCAAGAAGTTGGAAGATCAACTTGAGAAAAAAATGAGGTCTAACACTAAAATCAATTCCAAATAGCAGTGTAAGGCTATCACTACAAGGAGTGATCAAGTGTTAGAAGGCCAACATGAAATGAAAGTAAAAGAGAAGGAAATGGTTATTAAGGAGCAAAATAAGATTTGTGAGAATGGTGAGAAGGAAGAGAAAAAGAGAGATAAGGAAGTGACAAGCAAAGGAAAAGAGGTTATGAAACCTCTTCCTTATCCCAAGTCTTATTCTAAAAAAGAGAAGAGATGTAATTCTTAAGGTTTATGGATATCTTCAAGAAAATGGAGATTAATATTCCCTTCTCTAAGGCTCTTCAACAAATGCCTTCATATGCAAAATTATTGAAGGAGTTGTTCACCAAGAAAAGGAAGTACATTGAAAAAGAGACCATAGAAGTCTAAGGGAATTATAGTGCAATCATCCAAAAGCTTTTGCCACCTAAATTCAAAGATCTTGACAGGTTCACTATTACATGCACCATTATTAAATTACCTATTGGAAAGGCATTAATTGACTTGGGAGCAAGTATCAATTTGATGCATCTTTCCATGTTAAAGAAAATTGGTGATTTGGAGGTTAAACCCACAAGAATGACACTTCAATTAACATATCGATCTATCAAGTGTCCAAATGGTGTTATAGAGGATGTGTTAGTTAAAGTGGACAAATTCACTTTTCTGATGGATTTTGTCATTTTAGACATGGAGGAGGATACTAAGGTTCCTCTTATCTTGGGTAGACCATTTATGAAGACGGTTAGGGTGATCATTGATGTGGATAATGGTCATCTCAATGTGCTTGTGCAAGATGAAACTGTGGCTTTCATTGTTAAAGAAGCCATGCAAACATCCTAAAGATAGTAGCAATTACTTTATAGTGTAAGTTTTTTATGAAGTTGTTGAAACTGCAAAAAGCCAAATGTATGTGAAGTCTCCTCTTGAGCGAGTATTGATAGATGCTTGTGAGGATTTGACTTTGGAAGAGGAATCTGAAGTTGAAAAGGTAAAACATCATTTGGAAAAGTCTAAAGAAGTATCATCCACTAATGTTGAAGTGGAGAAGTTGGAAAAAAGGAAAGTTAGATGATTAAGGCAAAATGGTATTGAAATTGTTGACTAATCATGTCAAGTACGTGTTCTTGGAAGACAATTCAAAGAAGCCAATCAGTATCAACAATTCTCTATCTAAGGTTGAAGAACAAAAGCTTGTTCGGGTTCTCACGACAAATCAAGGAGCTTTAGGTTGACACATTTGTTGGGCCATATCAGATTTTGAGGAGGATCGACACTACAGCGTATCAGATTGCCCTGCCACCGCACTTGGTGAACTTGCACAATGTATTTCATGTTTATCAGTTGAGGAAATACATAGCAAGCCCTTCGCATGTACTAGAGTCAGATGACATTCATATTAGAGAGGATTTGACGGTGAATATAGGACCAATGAGGATACTAGACTCCTAAGTGAAGAAGCTGCGAGAAAAGGAGATTCGAACAGTTAAAGTACTCTGGGATGAGGCTACTCAGGAGATGACTTAGGAGATGGAGGATTGCATGAGACAATCCTATCCGCACTTGTTTCCTGGTAAGTTCAATTTTTGAGGATGAAAATCTTTTAAGGTGGGGGAATGTAAAACCCGAGAAATTTAAATAATTATTTAATAAATGTGGGTAGTAGGAGCTTTTATGGCATTTAATGTGGATTGTTACGACGTGGAAAAGTACTAGCTCAAATGGTTAAGAGTACTTGATTATGTGACAATACTTGGGTTCAAGTCTTGTGTATGCCAATTGTATGCTATTTTAATAAGTGTATTATTTTAATGTTATGTTTAAACGTTAGTAGTGATAAAGTAATCCTAAAATTATAGGAATTATCACGAAACATGTATTGATTGAATTAGTTATGCATTGTTTGTGTAAGTGAATGGTTGTGTTTTCAAACCATGCTAAGAACAAATTAAACTTTCTTTTTGTCAAAATTTCTTTTGGCATGAAGATGAAAAGGCAAAGGAACCCTAGCTGCCAAGAGAGGCAACCTAGTGGGCTGGGAGACAACCAATAATGGTTCTTGAATAGCCATTAACATGAAACTTAATGGCATTTTCGGTTTTAGGGTAAATTACACTTAATTAAGGTAGTTTTTGGAGAGGAAAGAGGAAAAACATGAGAGAGGAAGAGGGGAACTGAATTGGGCGTGTAGGAAGGAAATTATGAAGGTGAATTGAGAGAGTTATTATCATGCTTTGGAAGAGAGAGAGAGAACTGAGTTTTTGGAGAAGTAAAGGAAGGCTCTTGGACATCATACAGCAAAGACTAAAAGTTCTTTTGGAGCAAGAATTTTAAGGTAAGGGAGCTGTTTTTGGATGTTTTTATTTGTGCATAATGTATTGTGCCTTCCTGTGATCAAATTGCATGAAAACCCCCTCTCTTCACGCTATTTTTCGAAGTTTCTGGGTTTCTACCCAAAAACCGCCTGGCGGTGATGAAGGTGCCTTCAGGTGACACATCAACTTTAACCCAGTTTTTGGGTTTTGTCATGAACTACTTGGCGACGAGGTGTAATCGCCAGGCGATGCGATGTGATTGGATCTGTTTCGTTGGGTTTTGTGAATTTCATGATGTTTTGATTTTTCGAGTCTAAATATTATGCCTATGTAAATGTTTAATTCTGAATTGTTATTGTTGCTCGGGGTACTTGTGACTCGAGTTGGGGATATATATACTTGGAGAGTTCACTTAAGTGGGTGAAGGATTCTGAATCCAGGGAAATAGGAGCCAATGACGATTTGGTTGAAATGGTATGATGTTTGGGTTGAGTACGTATCAGGAAATTAAGTAAATGTAAAATATTGGTGCGTAGAAATTGACGGGAATAGAAGATTGAAAAATTGGGTTTCATAGGCATAAGAAACCTGAGTTTTTACCTAAGTACTGATGTGCCGCCTGGCAGCATCTCATTGGTCGCTAGGCGATAACAGTGGACCAGTACTGTTTTGGGGAAATTGGTCGATTGGCTGCGAGGGAGGTTGCTGGTGAATTGAGTGGTGAACAAATTTAATGTGACCAGATGATAAAAAATAAAAGAAATGAGAGGTAAGTGATGATATAGGCAATGTATTGGTTGTGAGGGTGTACTTGGGATGAATTGATGTCAATAGGTAATGAACCTTTGGTGGTGATCAACAATCTGAAATAAGGGAATAGTAAAAAATAGAATAACTAAATTGAAATGGTGGATTTTAGGGATTATGGAGTTTGGTAAGTCAATGAATAATAATTGAATGATGAAAGAATATATTAAATTGGATAAGTTTAATATTTGGAAATGACTGGAATTTAGTGGCAGAGGAGGTAAGGAATTATTCTGGTATGAGTCTTATATAGTCTAGGATGATGGTTGAATTCTAATTCTCAGTTGGGGTAAGTCCACTTGGATGGATAAATTGGGTGATCTAGGATGTATTAATTTGCTATTATATGGGAATCCTAAAATTGTGGTAAGTGTATGTTGTGGCAAAATAATGTTAACAGTTGTTGGATAAGGAAATACTGGAGTGGATGTCATATCCATAAATTTGACTAAGGCATTGTGTAGGCTAGAGTGACTAATGAGTAATATAGTTCAATAAGGAGTTGTGTAATAAAGTTAAATAATGGAATTACGTGTGAGAATGCATTGTAGCTAGAGTTAAGCATTGATTTAGAATTAAGGGTGAAGGTGTGAGCACATTTCATAGTGAATTATGGTCTGTTTTAGGTGCCAAAACCAGCAGGGATGTGTTACTGGTATGGCGTCTAGCGGTTCAAGCGATAAGAGTAGCAGGGATGTTCCTACAACGCGTGGTGCCTAGCGGCAATGTGTGATCCACCAGTTGATAGATCCTAAAATAGTGGGTCTAGGAGAGGCCTAGCGCCTAGCGACAAGGGCGTCCCTCCAGGCGGTCTGCACAGGATTTTTGCCTGGCGGCACTTAGGTAACGCCGAGCGATAACGCTGCAAGTTGTGGTTTGCGCGTGTTGTTTGTACGCAGTGATGCGAGACTTGGATCAGGAGATGTTGTGCCATGAACGGGTAGGTTCATAGATGGTGGTGAACACGTGATGATATGAGCGGGGAGGTTCATATCTTGTTACTCTCGTGTGGGGATACAAGCGGGGAGATTCGTATATTTCGTGCTCACACTTGAGAGATGCTACGAGCGGAGAGGTTTGTAGCTGGTGGTCACGTATGTTGGACTACGGGCGGGGAGGTCCGTAGAGTTGGACTACAAGCGGGGAGGTTCGTAGAGGTAGGACTACGAGCGGTGAGGTTCGTAGAGACAGGACCACGAGCTCGCAGGTTCGTGTGATCATCATATATCCTGAGTCCATGGTCAACTATTTGTGTGAATTGAAGGTTGAAAAGCCTTGGGGTATTAAGGTCTTGACCAAGAACTAACTAGAATAAAATAGTTTGGTGTATTTTGATATTATTAACTGTGTTAATTATTTATGAGCTCACCCTTTTTGTTTGTGTTTGGCGATGATAGTTTTATTTATCACACGGGAGCAGATGATATTCTAGGTGATGTTGTTGATGCGTAGCGACGGAGAGGGGGCTAGCTTGGGAACTTTAAGCTAGGAATTTTATTGTGCTTTCTATTATTTTGTCAGATTTTGAAACTTGTAATAACTTTATTACTCTAATTTTATTTAAATTATGGTGCATGGAATAATGTTTCAAATTTTCCCGCGTTTGGGATTAATAAAATTTTGACGTTTGATTTTCAATTATCATTTATTTATTTTGAATTAGTAATTTTCAGTAGGGGCGTTACACATAACATCATATTGGAGAAAGGCTATATGCCTACAGTGTAAGACTCGGGAAAAAATTAAATAAATAAATAAATATTTATTTATTTAATAAATGCGAGGACGGAGATCCCTAAGTTAATTAATGCAAAGAGAAAAGACAAGGAAAAGTAATAGCTCAAGTGGTTGAGAGTATTTGGCTATTATGAGAGGACTTGGGTTTGAATCTTGTGTATGTTATTGTGATGTTATTTAATTGTTTAATTTCTTTTGTAATGAGATATGTACACGTGACTTGATGTATAAGCACATGCATGCATAAAATATCACGAAACATGAAATAGATTGTTGGTTTCTGTATTGACTTGGTAATTAGGTTGTAGGGGTTTGAACCTTGGTGAACACAAAATCTTTCTTTTTGCATTCAAATTATTTTTGCTGAGAAGAGATGTTCAAAAACCCTAGCTGTGAAAATTTTCCAGTAATCGCCTAACGGCTTTGAAGGCTCGCCAAGCAACAAATGAGTATTGAACCTAGTTTTTTGGGTTTTTCTATGAACCGCCTGGTGGTTGTGTTCTATCCACTAGGTGACGCGAACTAACTGAATTGCCCAGTTTATGATTTCCTATGGTATCCATGAGGTCGGGGAGGCCTGAATTGAATATATATACATGATTGTGTGAGTTGCACTGTGATTTGATGTATGAAAAGGTGCTAATGGAGGGTAATTGTGTGAACCATTGCATAATTGGGGGAGGGTTCATGATTAGGATTATGGATGAGTGAATCTGATTCCAGATTATAATTTGTGAGTGATTGGATGAAATTAAATGAAAATTTACTGTTATTGAACTCTATAATTATGCTTGAGCACGAATGGGTGTTGCAGCACGAGAATGAATAATTGGGGGGATTAGGGTTCGCACTAGTGCAGGAAAATTCTGGGATTATCTAGAATGGGATGCACCACCTGGCAGTACGCAAGATGCCGCCAAGCAATAGATGCTAATCAACAATTTTGTGGATGTTGGCTGGTTTTGGGTGTGACGTAGGAGTTCTGTGGGTGTGATTGAGGCATACAAATGTGATAGCAAGGAGAAAAATGACCATTGGTGGGTTATGAATTCTAGGCATGAAGAGATATTGAACTAAAATAGGGGTTGGATTAAGAGAGTACCATGTGTACTGTGTGATATTGGTTGTTGTGTTGGCATGAACTAGATACATAGTTTGGATTTTCTGATTTGAGTTTCAATAGTTGACGATTAATTGGTTTTAAAAGTAAGTGGTAGGATGGTATTGATTGTAGATGTATGTGGATATCCAAAATGATGCCTTCGTTTACGGTTGAGTACTCCCATGTTAATAATATGATTTTTTGGTGTTCTGGATTGCATATGTGGTGATTGTGTTCATTAGAACCTTCTAAATTGTTAAAAACCAATAGCATTAATATTACTGGTATGGCACATGGCTACGAGGGGCAAGCCGCCAAGTGATATCGGCCAAAATAGTGGCCACTAGAAACGCGTGGCACTTGGCAGGGAGGATGGTCCCGTTAGGTGACAAAAGGGTAATTACAACCACAAAGGAGATTGGATCCAACTATGAAAGAAGTGATGAGAAAGGAGGAGCTTAAATTGTTGGAAGTAGGGATGATATATCCCATCTTTGACAATGATTAGGTAAGTCCTATGCATGTTGTGATGATCTGTTTTACCATCCCTATCAAAGATGACTATGTGTTCAAATAATACTCATTGTTAATTATGATTGATTGTGGTTCAAAGAATACTTAGTGTTTAGTTAGGAATGATTGTTGTCCAAAGAATATGAAGTGTTTAGCCTAGAGTGGTCATTGCAAAAATGATAATGTGGTTAGCTATGAATGGTTATGACCCACATAATACTCATTTTGTATCTTGCAAAGTTAGTGATGACACATATTTTGTACACACGTTTAAAGCATTATTGTTCAAGGATCACACTTTTTATATACTTTATTTTTAGTTTTTACATAATTTTCTTTCAATAGTAATAAATTGGGTTCGTTGTAAATTTTTACTTTAACTTTGTATTTTCAACTTATCTAACATTTATTCACTAAATTAAACATCACTTTTTTGTATATATTATTTTTGGTTGATTATAGTTGAATTGGATTATACATTTTTAGGACTTCAAAATGGATAAATGGTTTGCTAGATTTAGAGTTCTTTGCTAATTTTATGACTTTTTAAAGTTGAAGAAGATTTGTTAAAATTTATTAAAGGAACCCCTCCATATTAGATTTTTGTGATTGTTAGTTTAAACTGTTGTAATTGGGTTCATGGATCTAATTAGAGTTATGATTATATTTGTTTTGATTTTCATAGTCTATATAAGGTTTAACTATGCTCAAAACTAAAAAAAAAATCATTTTCTTAATTTTAGAGTTTGAGGAGGAACTATCTCTTCATCTTTTTCCTTTCTTTTCTCTCATTTTTGTTTGTCTTTTTCATTTTTTCGATAGTTGCATTTTTTGTTCCTCAACAATGGAAAAAATACATCTCTAAGGATCAATTCGCAAAATAAAAAAACAAGCCAAATTGAGTTATATGGCAATCATTTTTCACTTTGAAATTGTTATTCTTTTCACTAATTTCAATTTTGGTCATTGTGATATCAAATTGAGTTTATGGTTTTTTAGAATTGAAATTAAGAATTAATTGAATTTTGATTTGATAAACGAAATCTAAATCCAATATTAATTTTTATTTAATTCATATAACTAGTTTAGTTGATAAACTTGGATCTAAACTTGTAGAGACCTAGGATAAGAGGATTGTTTGGCTCTTTAAGTCTTTAGAATGGTCCATTTTTTATCATTTTAATTTCCACTTTTGATCTCTAGTTATGTTTTCCAATTTTTGTTTTACAATTTCAATCTTAGATCCCAAATTTAATTTGTATAGGAAAAATATTAAGAATTAAATATAATTAATTAGATCCCAAATGTAATTTGTATAGGAAAAATATTAAGAATTAAATATAATTAATATGTGTTTTCCTTTAAGAATCAATCTAGGTTATGCTTTATATTACAAAATTCAAAGAAACTTGTTAAAATAAGACAATCCAATATGTTAAGATCAAACAATCTAAGTGCACTCAATCAGATGGTCTAATTCGTATGAGATCACTTAATGATGTTGATGATGACAAACCATCTTTAGCTCAAAATGTTTCGTGCCTCATGAAAAAAAGAAGATAGTTAGTTGTGGCACAAAGATTTATGTATTAAGTGTTTATAAACATCTTTCCTTCTCTGTAAATAACATGCAAAATAAAGAGATAAAAGAAGAAATTGAGAGAGAGGGAAAGTATACATCATACTTTAATATTAGTTCATCCAATCACACATATTATGTCCATTCTTAATCAATTAATTAAGTTCCACTAACTAAACCAATGTTGTAAAATACAATATGGGTATTCTTTGGACTTGTAGCAACTTTTAGTTAACCTCTTATTAATTAGGCTCACAACCCTCCTGGCTAATCCCTTGAGTACTCTTTCTACAAGCCACTACTAACTTAGTATTTTTTTCCCGAGTCACTTTTGGTTCAATACCGGTATTTTATTAGCTCCCAGCCAATCCTAGTTTGCTCCATTTAAATATTCTTTCAACAAGTCACTTACGACTTAAGCAAGTATTATTTTGCCTCTCCTAGCTTAAGTAAGCATTCTTTCGCAAGTCAATCCTCACTTAAACAAATATTCTTTCAAAAGTCACTCCTAACTTAAATAAGTATTATTTGAACGACAACCGCTCCTAGTTAATAACCTAATATTCATTACCAAATAGTCACTGCTAGTTAAAAAAAGCAGCTTTTGACGTCTATCTTTATACTGACAGACGTCAAAGGACGTTGGTCTGTGCAACAGCCGACATCCTTTGACGTCTGGCAGCACAAAGACAAACGTAAAAAGCTGTTGTTTTTACCTTCATTTGGCGCTAGTTGAACGTCGGGTTCTCTCAAAGAAAACATTAAGAGACTTCGGTGTTCTCTACAACTGACGTTAAGGGATGTCGAATTTTATTTCCGACGTCAATTTTAATGTCACTTAGTACGACGTCAAAGTTCAGGCAGACGTCAAAAGCCAAAAATAACAAAATTTAAAAGCCTTTTTTATGTTAGTGTATATCTATGATCACACTTTAGCTTTCTAGGTGAAGATTTCAATGTGTGAAAAATTGAGTCGCTCTTCCTTCAAACTTGCTTATTTGAACACTAGTGTTATTCATCTTTGAAGCTTTAGTTGGCTCAAATCACAATGTACTTGCACTATACATGTAATCTCTCTCACTTTCTTGTATTTATTAAATATCTTTATAAAGGCTTTAAAAAAGTAGCTATTGTAGAGTAGTTTCTGGTTGTTGAGCAACTTTAGTTCTTTTAAACATCTTTCCCTTTCATTTTGGCGAGCTTGATGGTGATGGATGCATTTGTTAAACATAACCTTTAGGGTTAGTTCTTAACATCACAATAGGCACAACCTTGTTATAACAAATTACCTATTGTCCATTGTTGTTCAAAGGAGAGAATTATAACTACTAAAAGTTCAAGATGATGATTTTCCTTGAGTATCTCATGTAAACCTTTTTAACATTGTCCAAAATGATATGACCTTCGTTTATGATGCTAATGGTAAACCTATACCTTGAGAATTGTGGAATGAAGATTAAAAGTGCATGTATAAACTCAATCCTAAGTTTGGTGTATTATTTTATGTTCTCTATCTAAAGAAACATTCTCAAAATACATTTCCCTAACATTTGTCAAGAAATGTGGATACTTTGATCTTGTCTTATGAGGCCTCAAAGGTGGTCAGACGAAGCAAGTTGACATTTCTAAAACATTAATATGAGATGTTCACGATGAAGTAAAATGAGACAATCTTGTTTATAATTAGAAGGTTACATGTCATCTGCGACGAGCTCAGATTGCTTAGATGTAATGTTGACTCATATAATGTCATAAACAAAGTATTGAGTACTTTTCCACCACAATGGAGCTAAACAAACAATACTTCGTGCTTTAAAGGTTCTAAAGGTGATGGCCCATGAAAGGACTCGTTGGAATCCTAAATGTACATGAATATGTTCTGCTTAGCGATGCTAAAAAAGTGAAACAAATAGTTTTTCTCTTAATGCTCGAAAGTTCAAGAAGATTAAATTAGGAAAAGGCATATGAGACATCAGACGACCATTAAGACCAAATTGAATTAGATAAGAATGAGAAGTTGTCTCTCCTAATAAACGAAATCAAAAGGATACTAAAGAAACACACAAAAAAATATGAAAGAGGAAAGAAATATAAGTTTTAGACAAAGTTGTTTTTAATATATACATTTACATATATTAAAAATAAAATCATATAATAATTATGTTAAAGTTTTCTTAAAAAAATTACAAAATTTTATTCTTAATTACTAGAGTTGTCAAAATGGGTTGGAACCCGCGAGCCAACCCGGCTCACCACGGGTTCAGGTCGGGTTGGGTTGAATTTTTTTTACAAATTTCAATACGGGTTGATTTTTGACCCGGCTCATTTAGAACCCGGCTCATCCGGGTTGAACCCGTGGTGAGTCAGGTTGGCTCACCAACCCTCAGATAAAAGGGTCACACAAGTGTTTTTTATTTATTTTTATTAAGTTGGGCTTTAGATTTGAGTCATGTTAGGTTGTTTTTTTTATCCAACCCATAAATAATTTGTATTTTCTTTATTTTGATTTGATTTGTATTTGGATGTATTAAAGTTTATTTAAATTTTAATTAGAATTACAATTTAGTTTTGACTAAAAAAAATAAAAAAATAATATTTTTTTTTAATTAAGTGAACTCGTGAGCCAACCCGTTTAACCTGCCAATCCGTGGTGAGTCGGACCGAGTTTGAATATTTTTGGGTCGCTAAAAAGTGAGCCGGGTTAGGTTGACTCACTAAATCATCAACCCGTGGTGGGGAGCCGGATCGGGTCGGGTTACCCGTTTTGATAACTCTATTAATTAGTAAGTAAATATTTTACTTTTAATCACATCAATATCCTTATTAATAAAATAAAATTAAGTAAATATTTTTAAAGAAAATTTAAAAATGTTTACATTTATTGAAAAAATAATTTAAACATACAAATAAACATGTTTAAAAAATTAATAAAAAATATACTGAATTTCTGGATGAATCTTTTACTAAAAAAATGGAGATTAACCTTTAGTAAAAAAAAAATAATTTTCATCTCATATTTTATGATTTTAATAATATATTTAAAAATAATAATTTATAAAAAATACTTTGGAAAATAATTGTGCAAGGAAATATATTTTATTGAAAAAGTTTATCAATAACTTAAATATATTTTCACAAGTAAAATATTAATATTTAATTATATAAAATAAAATATTAGTGTTAAATTAGTTTAATTGATAATTTAGTCTTTATATTAAAGACAAATATTTAATTATTTTTAATTTTTTTTTTCACTCAATTGAGTCCTACTTTTATTTAAAACCATAAAATGTTCGCTCTTTCATTAAATTGACTTTAATATGATTTGGTAAGTGTGACTATCGTTAACTTTTTTTTTAATTTTTGTTTTGTTTTGTTTTTTGTTTTGTAAGTTTTTTTCATGCCTCCATCTCTTCCTCTTTCTCCCTACAACACCTTCCATCTCCTTCCTCCTCTTCCTTTCTCACACTATCCCTCTCCTTTTACCTCATTCCTCACACACAACCAACCTGAACTTCACAACCTCCACACCATCATCATAAACCCCAACTCCTCTTCATATCTTTTTCAATTTTGTTCATCAATTGAAAATTACTATATTTGTGGTTCTACTCCAGCCTGCATTGGAAACATTTGAACGTTTTAATCTTTTACTTCATTCAGATATGTATGTGGTATGTCAAGGTCACAAAAAAGATGTGTTGGTATTTTTTGAGTCATTAAGTTTCAAACTTCCACCTCGCAAGGGAGTAATAAATTCTCTTCAAGAGGTATTTGTAATTTTTTGTTTTTTAATGGCCAAACTCAAATGCTTTAAGAAGTTATTATTGGTTAAAACTTGGTATTTTCATAATTCAGGCGACCTCCAAAAAAGATCAAGCTTAATACTGAGTTGATCCTTCAAAGCCTTATAAATTTATCTTAATGTTAGAGATTGCAAAAACATTTAACAGTTTTACACCTTTAGATAAATCAAAGAATCATCCCCAAATTTTGTTCACAACTATATTTGTTGTGGCAAAATAAGAGTCTTTAAGACTTGTTTGTCATAAGAGTTGATTTTACTCAGCGAACACAAATTCCGTTACATTTTTAGGACGATATACAAACTCAATTTAATTGTGGTGGTGGTGGTGTGAGAGAGGATGAGGAAAGAGATTGAGGCTTTGTTCACTTGAATAAATGAATTTGGGAGAGAGTGTGAAAATGAATTTGTGTAAATTTGAGTGGATGAATATGTGTGTTTTTTTGAGTGGATTTAGAGTGTAAAGTGAATGGATTTAAAGATGAATTGTGTGGAAGTTAGTGAATGATTTGAGTGATGTGATAAATTAAAAAAATTATTTTAATAGATAGATTTTGAAGATGACCAAAATACCCTTAATGCTAAAAATATTTAAAATACTTTTTAGATTAGTAAAAAATACTATTTAATAAATTTTAACAACAAAATAAAAAAAGATAAATTATATTAAATTATTATTATTTTTATAATAATTATTATTTATTATTATTTTTATAATAATTATTATTTATTATTATTACTTAATATTATATATGTATATATATATATATATATATATATATATCATATGACTTTTAATAGTATAGACACAATAATGCAAGTTCTTCACTCTCTTTCATGAAGCAATCTCACATAGGTTGTAATTAAAAAAAAACAAAAATAAAAAAATAAAATGGTGAACTGCACATGAAGAAGGGACATTTTAGTAATGGAGTGTTTTGTATCTCAAATCTCCAAAGTGATGCGAAGATTAAAAAGATTGGACATCTCTCATTTCCTTTTCCTTGCTTTCTCTCTCCCTCCAATGATGTAAAACACGAACACAAAAATATGTTAAAATTCATGCTTGTTAATCCTTAAAAACAGTAAATCAGCTGAAGAGAACACAACCTAAGGATTATGGAGGGGAGGAAGAATAAAGAGTTGAAAGATAGTGTGTGGAAGGACGAAGAAGAAGAAATTGACAAATGAA
>Ga0209589_1008382_pt1 | contig 16132 bp, 9 predicted proteins | sample CowpeawhiteBW_FD_187525 | JGI IMG/M metagenome (GOLD analysis project Ga0209589, IMG submission 187525) | Root nodule microbial communities of legume samples collected from California USA - Cow pea white BW (SPAdes) (version 2) | ecosystem: Host-associated > Plants > Roots > Nodule | place: USA... | reverse complement strand
AAAAAAAAATATGCCTTCACGCTCAGTTGGATAACCCTCGTGCTGATAACGTGTTATAAAATAAAGGTAATAAGAGAGACAAAGGAGAGGAAGAATAGAGAATGAGAGAGTAGGGAGCAACTTCTGTTTTTATGTGTGTCTCATTACTGATAGGACGAGTCCTATTTATAGGTACAATATGGTAACCCAGAAAGGATATAAAATCAAATAGTAAATACAAAATATTACATCATAAAGAGTAATGAATAATATGATTATCAATCATATGAGTAATTGTATAAATCAATGGACGACCATTAATTCATAACAAAAAGTACTATTACTTTATTATTTTTGTAACATGGCATTATTTATACCTGGTAAAACTTTCACATCAAAATTATTTGACATAACGTAAAAACTTCATTAAAAGAAGAACGTGAGAACTTTATTTAAAGAAGAAGAAAAGAGTACTATAAAATTTGAAACCTAAACACATGCAAAAAAAGCAAACGCCAAAAATTAACAAACCCAAATTTTCAATTATTTGAATCCAACAAGCTTAGCACAGAACCTTTAAAAGTTTTAGAATGTTCAAGTTCTCTTCCTGATTATTATGTGAAATCCTCGGTGAAAACCGCAAACAAAAATGGTTCAAAATCAATTACAAGATTGTAAAAGTACCAACTTTCACAAAGAAATGGTCCTTGGGAGGGGTCATCAAAAGATGAGTTGTTCTTGTTGCAGACATAACGACAATGGCGAAAATGGTTGGCACCAGCTCCAGGGGAAAGTACCGACAGTGAACTGAGGAGAGAGGGAACGATGATGAGAGGTCACTGTCGAGAACAAACTAACAATTTTACCATTGGAACCAACTCACCCAACAAGTTAAATTTGCATATCGAGTCAAAGAAACATCTACTATAGCTTCTACACTTCTTCATCAATGGCTTCCAATGGAAAAAGCCAAAGCAATAATGGCCTCGAGCATGCAGAAAAGGAAGTGGTGGCTATTCTGGTACCTTTGCCAGCACAAGGCCATCTCAACCCGTTTCTCCACCTCGCACGCCTAATTGAATCACACAACATACCAGTTCATTTTGTTGGCACAATCACCCACATTCGTCAGGTCACACATCGTTACCACAGCTCCACTGCAAACTCAAACATTCATTTCCATCGCTTTGAAGTCCCTCCCATTGTTTCTCCTCCTCCCAACCTCAACGACAATGCAGAATCCAATGGTTTTCCCTCTCATCTGCTTCCTTTCTTTGACGCCACTTTCCAACTTAGGGAGCCTTTTCGGGAACTTCTTCAGTCTCTATCATCTCAAGCCAAAAGGGTCGTAGTCATACATGACGCCGTCATGGCTTATGTTGCACAAGATGCTACACACATGCCAAATGTTGAGAACTACACTTTTCACTCCTCGTGTGCCTTTTACACCGCCCTTCGCCTTTGGGAGGAAATAGGAAGGCCCAAAGGCTTGCATGTCCCAGAACCGATTCCTTCTCGGGAAGGATGCTTCCCACGTCGATTCGGGGACTTCATGAATGCTCAAAGTGAGTTCCACCAGTTCAGTGATGGCATCATCTTCAACACAAACAGGGCAATTGAAGGTGATTACATTGAGTTTGTGGAGGGTGTGAATGGTGGCAAGAAGGTTTGGGCTTTGTGGCCATTCAAGTCTTTAGCCGTTGAGAAGAAAGATTCAGAAGGAGTTAGGCACTCATGCGTGGAGTGGCTTGATAAACAAGAGGCAAATTCAGTTATATATGTGTCTTTCGGGTCGACAACAACTTTGACGGAGGAGCAAATCCAAGAGCTTGCAAGAGGGTTGGAACAAAGCAAGCAAAAGTTCATTTGGGTGCTGAGAGATGCTGATAAAGTAGACATCTTTGATTGTAATGCGGCAAAAAGGCATGATCTTCCAACTGGGTTTGAAGAGAGAGTTGAGGGCATGGGGCTTGTGGTGAGGGATTGGGCACCCCAATTGGAAATTCTGAGCCACTCTTCAACAGGAGGGTTTATGAGTCACTGTGGATGGAACTCTTGTTTAGAGAGCCTGACCATGGGGAAGCCAATAGCAGCATGGCCTGTGCATTGTGACCAGCCAAGAAACACTATTCTGATAACACAGGTGCTCAAGGTTGGTTTGGTTGTGAAGGATTGGGCCAAAAGGAATGTGGTTGTTAGTGCTTCGGTTGTTGAGAATGCTGTGAGAAGGTTGATGGAAACGAAGGAAGGTGATGAGATGAGAGAGAGAGCAGTGAGGCTTAAAAATGCCATTCATAGGTCCATGGATGAAGGTGCAGTTACTTCCACAGAAGTGGATGCTTTCATTGCTCACATCACAAAATAGTCCTATCAATTCATACTTGTTCCTAGTTGAATCTATCACAATTTTACAGTTCATCAAGTTATTTCAAAATAATGCACTCATCTTTCTGTTTCTTTAGACATTATAAAGATTTCGTATGAATGTGTGCTCTGCACTGCCCATTACCACTTCTGCATTAAGAATACTTATGACCTCAAAATCTTTGTAATTTAAAACAGCCTCATCTGGCTTCATTTTGCAATTTCTCAAACTGAGCCATGAGATGTTGTAATTGCTGTCGCTGGGCTCTATAGCTTTGCCCTAATACTTCTTTAGAGAATCTCAAATCTGACTTGATGTCTCCTAGTTCAAGATGATTTCAAACTATCAAATGCTTGAAATGGATAACTTTTGGCATTTAAATTCCTCAACTTCATGTTATCTACTCCATCTTTTGCCGTAACAATTCAATATCCCTTGCAGATAAGGTTATCTGCTAATAAAAATAAAATAAATAAAACTCCTAACAAAGTTTGATCCAATTTTAGCATGCTCCAAGGTTACATTTGTTGATAATATCACTTTAATAACCTCCAAATGCTTTGGAATCTCATGTAGGTGGTAAGATCCTACAAAATTTAATTCAGTAGAATGGGCAAAATTGCTTATATAGTTCATTTGGTTAGAGTAACACATAAAAGGTATCGGGTATTCCACTAGTAACATTTTTATTTTGAGGTTTTCTAAATTTAAAATTTGGAAGATTAATGATTTTGAGCTTTTTCTTTTGGGCTTAGAGAAGAGCAGCAAAGTGAAATAAGATAGGAAAATGATTTTTTGAATACTAGATTTTAACAACTTTCTCTTGAAATCTTAAATATCATTTTTTAAGTGATTTTATCAGTGAAGTTTTGGGGTGTGTTATTTTTAGATGGTGCTATTAGAGAGTTAATAGAGAAAAAGGTGAAAAAAGAAAAATATTAGATCTTGGGAGTTAAGCTAGGATGAGAACAGAGAAAAAGATGAAAAAAGAAAAATATTGGATTTTGGGAGTTAAGCTAGGGTGAGAATAACAATCTAAGTAGGAAAATTTACATTCTTCTTTTCTTTTCTTGCTTACATGTGTACATGATGAGTTAGGTTAAATTGTGATTCATTTTGGTTAATTATTATCTTGAGGTTTAAAATAGTTTACTTAAAATATATTAAAATTCCAAAAACTTGATAATTCATTTAGTTATAGGTTTTCGATGGATATTACGAGAAAAATGATATTTTGATAAAAAAATTAATTTCCATTAAAATTAAATGATGGTATAAGAGTTTTAAAATAAAGTTTTTTTAAAATTTACAAACTTTAATAGCATCCCACCAAGTTATTACATAAGTCGTATGAACAAACTTTAAATTCAAACCACAAAGTGGATAACATCACAAATTTATTACATGTGTTGTTAACTGAAAGCGTCATCTAACTTGTTCAGATTTCTTTAAATAATTTCACCTAATATTTAAGGACATACTTTAATCAAGATTATATTTAAGGCCATACTTGAATCAAAATTAGGGCTATCAGATGTGTCTAGTCTTTAACAATATTGAGGTATATGAAAAAAAATAAACATGAAAACTGTACAGTATGACTCGAGCCTAACTAATAGAAACATAATGGACAAAATCGGAAGCAAAACGCAAAATTTGTCTCCGCGTGAAACAAAGTGGCTGCAGACAGACTTCCATGTTTGCAAATTGAACTTGGGTAGTGGTTGGCAGATCATGCCAAGTATGCTCTCTGAGATTCATAAAACTCTTACGGATTCTCGCTACAAAATAGAGAAAAAATTTATAAGCTAAAACCAAAAAATGACGCCCAAGAATATACATTTATGAAATGTTTGAATATGATTCAAAATATAACACTTACATCTTGGATAGATTAAAAAAAAAAATAAAGAGATAAAAAAAATACCTATTTTAAGAAGTTCTTGTAACATTTTGAGCACCTCCTGTCTTCTGCCCATGAATCAAGCTGAATGCAGACAAAGAAGTAAAAAAGACTAATTAGCAAGTTTGAGTGTAAAAAAGACTAATTAGCAGTTCATCATACGAAGAAAGAATCTACAAGACCGAGGGAGGGAAGGAAAATAAAAAACAAGAACCAAAACAATAGTAGAAAAAATTGCAAATAAAATAACATTGTTCCAACCATAACAAACTTACTCGTACTATCCAATCTCTCCCCACGTAATATCCTTGACAAACGTTATCTTGATAGAATTTTCAGTCGATCAAGAGCACATATTATTTCATGTTCTTCAATTTTCATACTGATCTTTCCTGATGACTAAGAAAGAAATATAATTAAATAATACATCCATTGTATAATATGTTAACAGAGCAATAACATCTACAACAATAGTCTCATCAACAATAGTCTCATCCACTTATAAAAGAGGTAAACAAAAACTGAAAATAAGCCACAAAGTGAAGCATCCATTGAGAAACTAGTAACATTCCATTACCATATTTCAACCCAACCAAATCTATTAGCTTGACTATGTATGCAATAAGCCGTTTACTACTTTATGAAGCCAAAAAAGAGAAAAAAAAAAAATAACATATCAGATATTCATGCTAAATGAGCATATGTATATGTGCAGATTGTAACTATGCTCACTGCATAAGAAGTATACAGTGGATAGTAGACAATCACAAAAGTACTAAACTTTTACCCCACACACATAATTTTGATTCATTAATGAGATAAGTTATACTAATGAGGGTAGAACCTACTTGTAAAGAAATAACTTGCTCTAAGACGTTATCCAAATTTTCCTTGAATAGAGACAAAATCTGTCGTATTGTAACGTCCTTGTGCATGAACAAAACAACAGAAGTAGCAGCATTCACCTTATTCACGCAGTTCCTTACATCTTGATAAGATTTGTCAGAGTTTAGTAACAAGCTACAATCATATATAACGGATCCCATTTTCTTCAACACAAGATTCAAAATTTTATGGCACCGGTCAAACATGAAAAAACAAGGTAAAATATAAATAAACCGGAGGCTGAATTGATCGGGAGGAGGTCTTTGTTCATCATCTTCTGGAATGCACTGTGATCAAGTGAAATTTAGAATCAATGAAAGTACTCAAATCAATTCATATAAAAAAATTAAGATCCATTTCTTCAGAAAATAAAATAAAAGAAAACTCATAAATTACCAGAAGACTTACTAGTATCAGAAAACATACTAAGGAGTCTAGCAAACATTTAAACATGAAATTTTATATATATATATATATATATATATATATATATATATATACACACACACACACACACACACATATACATAAAAAATATATAAATTAATCCAAGTTGTCAACAAAAATTAAAACCCATTTCTTTCATAAAGAAAAATATGGCAAAATACACTTACCTGCACAACATCTATCAGATATTCTGAAAGATGATGGCCTAGAGTGGCAATGCTTTGTTCAGAAAGTCTTGTGGGCTTGGAATCCACTGTAACAAGTATTCTCAGAAGAGAGTATCTATTATCCAAAGAAGGCTTTTGTGACTGTGGTACAAACTCGTATGAGAAATCATTCTTATAAGAAAATTCTAAATAGAAAAAATTGCAATGTAAAAGAAAATGTGTCAACTTACTATCTGATCAATAATCAATTTCTCTATCAACCGTAGAACAATTGCATTGTCCCCCATCTGTTGAATGTATGAGCAAACAACAGCTGTCATTGACATTAAAGTTTGGCGAAGTGGGTCACTCGTAAAACCAGATGAACCAAATTCTGCAAAATTAGAAGTAATAACATTTCTCAATCTCTGGTGTCTGAAGATTGCCAAAGTAGGTTTAGAAAGATAAAAAAATATAGATAATTTCGATCACCAAAGATTACTCAAGCAACTTCTTATTGCTAACATGTTATGCATACATACAATGTCAAATATTTTCTTCAATTAAGTAACTTTGCCAGCTAGAGCATGGGAAGAATTCCATATAAATATTGTTATTTACAAGTTACCAAGAAGCAAGATAAAGATGGCAGGAATGCAAAATTGGCTGATTACAGATAGCAATGTAGTAGTATCCCAACTACTGAGCATTATGGACAAAAGCACTTAATTGGAAAAGTGAAACAAGATATGGATAATATCAAATGTTATACAACAGGTAGTCCAAATAAATCTTTGTAAGCTACCAGGAGGAACTTTGAAACGCGAGACCAAGGTGATTAAAAAACTCAAGTAATCTGCAATTTCTACATGGCCCTCCCTATAGGCTGAATGGAGAATCTCTATGATCCTAAATAAGACATAGGAGTCTAGATCATCACCTGCAATAGTACCAAAAAAAATAATATTCAGAAGCTTTAACCCAGAAATTTTACAGCCTTTATATCATTAGTACATAAATCCTACTTATACTTAAAAGGCAATGGTTACACTGAACATTAAAAATGTTAGTACAGGAAGTGAGGGAAAATTGCTGTACAAAAAGTATGATCCATTGCTTTAAGCTATCAAAACACTTATTTCACAATAACATCACTAAGCTTTAGAATTAAAACAAAAATTATTACAAAATGGAAGAAAAAGGTTGGAAACTTATTCTGCTCAAACAAATGTAAATGATAAACCTTTCAATAACTTAAATTAATCAAATTATTCAACATTAGGTATGCAAATGATAGTAGGTATGAAGAAAAAATTACTAAAAAAAAAAAAAAATCGTGTTAGTGAAATTTTTAAACGAGTCTGAAGCTTACTTAGGCAACAATAGACTATTGACTTTAATATAGGCTGGTCCAAATGAGAGAAATAGTAAAGGGAACATAAAGAGAGAACTTGAGATTCTCTAGGAAGCCTGAGAAAAGGACCATAAGATATTTGTCCTGCAACGTGAAAAAAACAAAAAAATTAGAAGCCAAAAAAATAACTCACAGGTGTTGTATTATTAATAAGGATGTCAACATCATGTTCATGTTTACCTCCCTCTTGATATGTACAGTAAAAATCTTGCAACGACTGCTGCATGTTGTCATACATGCAAACAAGTGCTGGATTCCAAGCACGCTGCCCAATACGATGTAGGAGACGTAACACAGCCTATGATGAACATAAAATGTTTTAGGTAAAAGGAGATATTAAATTGCAGACTTAAGATAAATGCAAAGGCAGATTAATCTCTCAAAATGCAGTCAAACCACGAATTTAAAATAAGTCTTCCTTATCAAATCAAAATAATAACTACCTCGGAGCAGGCTGGGTGATTATCTCCAAGCTGGATAAGCAACAGAGGGAGATATCCAGTCCATGCACGTAAAGCCTCTTGAAGAACTATATATTCTGGATTGCTTGTCCATGTGGGAATCATGCTTTCCATCTATATTTGGACCAAAGACAAAAAAAACACACATTAATCTTGAAGGAAGGAAATAAATTGTTTTCAAATGATTATCCAAGATTCAAGAATTTCATTTCAATAGTGTTCTCAGAACGAGATGAATCCAAACTCACGTAAGTTAACACATCTTCAATGGCAGAAACACAGGCATTCAGCAAAGAACCTGGCTTGCTTTCCTTAAATGTCAGGGTAAAAGCCTGCAATGTCACAAACCTAGCAACATCAACACCTTTATAGGAAACAAAAAAACATCATAAACAAAACGTCGAGGAAGATGACAACCAGAAAATTAGCTCTTTCAATTTCTATTCTAATTTCAGTAGTTGATATATTTTTGCTTATAATAACAAAAAATAAAGTCACACTAGTTTATTGTTTTAAAGAATTAACAACTGATGATAAAATCTTGTTTTCACCATGTTTTTCCCAGTCTCTAGGATAAGAGAGAACAATTAGAAACAGAATTTTGTAATTATTGTGGGAAACAAAAAGGAAAAAAATGTCAGCAAATATAACAAGTCAATATCCAGAATTAATGGCATTCACGTTCTAAGAAAAATGAACTAGAATTCATTCAACAAGTCAGACCTGAAGAAGGCGTGATGTCCAATCACCTGTCCCTCGTGAAACAAATTTCGAAACAAATGGAAGGAGTTGAACTAAATGCTCTTCCCAGACAGTCTTAGCAGACTGCGTAGCCCAGGAGAACTGTATAATAAAATTCTAGCCCATTTCAGCCATAGAATGATCACAATTTTCAACTTAATGAAACTTCAAAAGTATAATATGAGCATATCTATCTAACCTTCCCAAGCAGAGCATTTTCAAAAAATTCAAGAAATCTCTCCAACAAATGTGGAGGAAGACTCGTCCATTCATTTAACTCAAAATATATTTTGGCAATGACCATGTTCAAGTCAAGCAACCTATCACAATCCTGCAATAAAAGAAAAAAGAAAAAAATCAGTTTTTTTGAAATTAAAGGAATATCACAATCCTGCTGCTCCCCACTCTCACAAATGGAACCAAATCACAATAACACAACAGAAAAAGGGTAATCCATCACAGGAAATTTACACGGGTAAACTATATTTATCTTTGGAATATAAACTTGACCTTAACCAAATTTGTCGGCTGGTGACCAAAGCAAACTCACAAATCAAGATCAACTCAAGAAAGGTTGCAACTTTTAATATTTCAATTACTACTCAAAATATTGATAGAAGCTTTTGGTTAAGATATAAATATATGTTCTTTAAAGTATACCAGTTGGAACACTAGACAAGCCTTTCCAAAAGTCACATTTCTTCAATCTAACAGTTCAATGGATACATGATACAATTGCCTCCCCTCAGAGAGGAAAAGAAAATATTTAAGAGAGAAAAGGGAACATAACAATGAGAATTATATATCCTCCTTGGACCTAATTAGAAAAAGAACATGACTTTTGTCGGGGAAACCTCCTCCTTCTGGGTACTTAGTGTTACCTTCTAATAAAATTCTTTTTTACAGATATCAACCAACAGCAGCAAAATAATGAACTTAGCAAATCAAATTTATGTTGATTGGGTTATCAAAGGGGAAAATAGCTAATCCGAACAGTTCCATATCCTCTTTAGACCACAAATTTACAATTAGTTTCTACTCACCAGTCCCCACTAAAGGGTTAAAAACAGACACATACCCTTGCTGAAAGATGATCAGTGGGATTGAGTGGAAAAAGAGAAAATAATTTCTTCAAGAGTGCAGAAGAGATGCTAACATCAGCTACATCAGGTCCACCTTGAGAACTTGGAGATTGTGATTTCTTGTCAGTCCCATAAGCAATAGACCTAACTATAAGATCTATGCTATGAAGGAGGGATGCCATACAAGCAAAAGACTTCCCTTCAAGACTTTCCATCGAATGAATCGATGGAATAAATTCCAGGAAAATATTTATTAACGGTGGAACTAGATCCTTCAAATTCTTTATGATAATAGAAAAACCTACACAAACAGATGAAGCATAAAATGGGACAGTCAAACGATCAGTGAGAACATCAAAAGCTTTACAAAGCATTTAGAATTATGCTTCAAAAATTGCATTGTTAGGTTATCATACCATTTGAGTTCGTAGACATTTCATCGTCAAAGGCATGCAATACCCTTCGGCCAGTATCATCCTATTAAAAATACAAAATATTAAAAAAAATTGATGAGTGAAAAAGATAAAATAACGTTAGCATTAACCGCAATGAGATATTTCACACAGCAGAAACTTATCAGGACTGAAAAGCAAAAAGTTTAGATCATAAATTATAACTCATAGATATGTACTTATCCAGATATGTAACGTGTTAGAATCTGTGCAAATTAGAAAGTACAAAATGTATCCTGAGAAAAAACTATGGGTTCCATATGCACATATTTCGTCAAATTTAAGCACGACACTGAGTATAAATGGAATGAAAAAAAAAATTGCTAAAATAAAAATGCAGAGTGGTTTAGGCATAAAAATACCAAAGCATAAATTAAAAAGATTGAACAGAGCATCTACAATTATACTTTTTATACATATCATGAAGCCTTAACAGCTAAATGGAAATAAAATACCTTATTGCGCAAATCAGTTTGTGCTTTATTCCATGGAAGGAGTGACAAGCATCGAACCAACCCAGAAAGAGCGTCCTTTAGTTTTCCTTTCTCTTGTAAATAGTACTGGTTCCTCTTTAGAATATGCTCATAATTCAGAAAAATCTGTTAACCACACAACCAGTAAAGTGAATTTTAAGCATCAAATACAAAAATACAACAATTACAATTCCAGTGGATATAGAACTCAATTTCAGGAACAATTAAAGAATAAAAGTACGCAGATGAAGAATAGAATAAAATGGTGGGCTGGGAAATATATAATAGAATGATGGCACAGAAACCAATCGGTAAAAAAAATGGGAAATAGAAATGCAATAAATCAGTGGGTTTTGCCAATACAACTAAGAAAAATACTACCACAGCAACTTGTGAACGACATTTCCTAAATTCCTCAAACAAGTGTTCAATCAATAGTGTTAAGAAGTGGACTTTAATCCTAACTAAACCCATGTTAAGAAGTGGACTTTAAACTTAACCCAACCCCACTACATTGGCTTGTAAGGTAATGTTTGTATTACATAGCCACTTATATACTCTAAATTGGCCTTATCTCTAGTCGATATGGCACTTCCAACACACCCTCTCCACACCGAGGTGTATACATCTTGTGTGTGGGATTAGACATTAATGGGTGGTCCGATAGAGACCCGATAGTAAGTGGAATAAACCCAACAAACAACAAATCTCCCGATAGCGAGTGACACAATAAGTCAAACAAATGACAAATCTTTCTAGAAAAGGATCTAATTATGGCTATGATACCATGTTAAGAAGTAAACTTTAAACCTAACTCAACCCATGCTAAAAAGTGAACTTAGCCTAACTCAACTCCATAAAACCGGCTTGTAAAATGAAGTTTGTACCCACTTATATACTCTAAATTGTAAAATGAAGTTTGCACCCACTTATATACTCTAAAGTGACCTTATCTTTAGTTAATGCTGGACTTCCAACAAGTATTATAATTAAGGTATCATCATAAAATTTCAGAATAATAAGAATCTTTAATTTATAGACATTTCCCTCAATTAAGTTTCAACCTATTGTCATATGTGGATCAAAGTTCTACAACATCCACATATATTGAAGCATTTACTCATTTCTCTTCCTAGTGTTGGGCAACATTTCAGACAGAAAATAACGTAAAATTCAAAAATCATTAGCATTATGACTAATGTTTTGACATTCGGTCAATAAATAAATATAAGCTTCTTGGCAGGGGTGGAAGTAAAATCCAATTACAAGAGCATCAGAATGTTTAACGAGCTCATAAATGCTACTAATGCAAGAGAAAAATCCCCTTCAGCCCCACCCTATTCTCCCACCCAAAAATACTCTAGACCAAAGAGTTGCATTTTAAAAAGAATTTAATTACAAGTATCGATCCTAACATACAGATAAAGAAATTTAGAATATGACAAATAATATCACCTTTTCTGCATACAACGGTGTGAAGGAAGGAGGATAGAACTCGAGCATGAGATCAAAAAAATCAAATGCCATCATCCGGACGTCAGCCGACAAATGAGTCATTGCATTAAAAATGTACGGCATCAATAAAGAAACGATCAACTCTTGATTGTCCTACAAAGTATAGGACGGGAGAACCGATTAACAGAATAAAGCAAATGAAGTCTCAAGAATCAACTTTAATGTAATGATGTAGTAATATAAAGATTACTGGATACGTCAAGCAAAAACAAATTATATCCTCATAATCAGAATTGAAGAACAATAAGGATAACAATAAGCCCCAGAGTATTACAGCCAGCCATCTTGATGCATGATAATATAGATTATTAACCAGAGGCCATATAACAAAGCATAAATCATGAAAAAGAATCAGCATCATTTACTTTTTCATAAGTGATGAAAAGATAAAAAAATTCATTGGGAATATGAGTGTATCATCCTAATGTGTTAGAGAAGTGATTCAAGCAAATAAAAAGAGAAGTACATCTTTACAGCAAGGTAAAATCACAACTTTGAAGAGATCATATAATGATTTCCGAACTACTTTATCATCATCACCAATGCGCTCACGAAGTTTTTCTACAGTAGCATACTTGTGCGACTTCTGTTCAGCTGGATGCCTGGCGAATAAATCCTTAATACCCATCAATGCATCTGTAGTTTAGGATGTGGAAAAGAGAGTATTAACATGAGGATGACCAAATTTAAATGAAAATTCAAATGCTTAAGTTCCTGGCATTAATTTAAATAAAGCAATGGCATTAATTTAGGGAATTACAATTCAAAAAGAATGAGTACAACAGAAATAGGAACCAAGCCAACACATTAAAGCAATCAAGATATGCCATTAGACTAACTTTCATACGATCCAAACAATGTGAATAATGGCTCCTTAATTTTATTTTTGACAGGTTTGCAAATTAATACAAATATTGGCAGTGTTCATGATCTTGATTTAATGGCTTCAGGCTTAAATTCAAACCAAAATGAGCTATCATTTCTAAAAATTTAAAACAAAAACAGAACCAAGGCTTTGCTTTGGTGTTTCAGCTCCAGATCAAAGCTCTGGCTATTTCAATCCATAATAATGTTCTGTTGATTATATTAAAACAAAACATATTGAAATTGTAATAAATAAGTAGAACTATCTAAGTTGTTCATACATCAATCATATTCCCTCCACATGTTAGTAGCAAGTGCACAAGCACAAACAGGCCTCTAACTAGGTTAATAGCTTAACAAGATAATCTCTATTGTACTAAAATTTTTTGTTCCACTCAGCTAATCAAGATTAATCTTTTTGAAAAATTTATTGGTTCTAAACATACAAAATTTGTTCTGTAGAGAACTAATGACACTAATATGCACATTGAAAAGCAATACATGATGACAATATACTAAAATAAAAATATACCTCTACGAACTTTTGGATTGTGATGAGATGTTTGCTGGAGAAGTTCTTTTAAGGTCAAACCTTTCTTGTTTACAGCCAAACCTGCCTTCTCTGCAGCCACACTCTGTTCCGGCAGAACAATTGCTGTTGGAGATATGTTGGTAAACTTATTATTTCATGACATTAAAGTCATTCATAAACAAAAGTTATAAAACAATTAAAAAGAAATTCCAATCCATGCATCTAGTTTTAATTTCATTTTGGTTTATAAAACCAAACAATTCATAAATAAACATGTCATGAACAGAAAATATTTTAATTTTGGAGAAGGGTACCTTTAGATTTAATCTCAGTATTTGTTGTATTCTTAGGTGGTGGCAGTTTCTTCCCAATCTTTCGCCTTATTTTCTGAAAATTTTGAACAAGTGATACGTTAAAAATGCTTCAACAAGAGTAAGAGTTACAGATAAAGAAAGGAATGTAATAAAGTTGTGCCAGAGCCATAGAGGAAACCTTAAAGTCAATGCCATGCTGTTTCTTCGAGTTGGCTTTAGAACGTGTCATCTTGCCCTAATAAGGAGACTAAAGAAGCAAAAACAATAGCTGAGTTAGATTTTATTGTCATTCACTTTAATTCAAAGAAAAGACAAGAAATATGAAAAAAAAAAAAAGCAGCTTCAATGTAACTGTAATTTGAGAGTGGATTGGAGGTGAGATAGTGATTTTTAATATATTCACAATGCTGTGCCTTTGCTCCTTGTAGTAGCACAGTGGCAAGAGTGAAATATATCCCAATCAAGTTTTATGGATATGGGAAAATATCGGAGACCCGAAATTCAATTCCTTTAAGAAAAATATATCGGAACCATAGCGATTTATGGCGATAACATCGCCACCGCCATGTTGTGGCAGCAAGGCATAACTCTGACACCGATTTCCGCCGAAAGTAAAGAATGAGAAGAATGGAATGTTACCAGAAGATAGGGTCTTCTTCTACGGTGACGACGCTGGTAAATTGACGAGAACCGCAGAGGCTCCGAACTTCAATGGCGGCCACTACGCTGTGAAGTTTTGTTTGATGCGGCGGCGGCAGCAACCAAGCAAAGGGTTTAAAAGAAAATAAGCTAAAAAATATTGAATGTTCATAAATATATGAAAAATATAAAAGAATAAATAAAAATATTTGTTAATATTCTCTTCTCCACTTTTAATTTTATTTTTAAGAGTTAAATATATTTTTTGTCCCTCGAGTTTCAGTAAATTTTGAAATTAGTCCCTTTTCGAAACTTATATCAATTTAGTCTTTTATTTTTAAAAATGTATGGATTTAGTCCTTCTTACCAAAGTTTAGTTTATTTGATTTCAAACGCATTTTATGATAGTATTTGAATTATTTACGACACACTTTCGTTTCAATGTTAACTTAAATATTATCATAAAATACATTTAAAATGTCAAATAAACTTAACAAAATTTGATAAAAATGACTAAATTCACACATTTCTAAAGATAAAAAACTAAATTGGTATAAGTTTCAAAGAGAGACTAATTCCAAATTTCGCTGGAACTTGAAATCACTGAAACCTGAAGAACCAAAAGTATATTTACCCTATTTTTAATTATTATTTTAGAAATTAATTATTTTTTAAATAATTTATTTTTAACCGTTATTTTAAACTACTTTTCTATTCATTATCTTAAAAAAATTATTAATAATTATTTTAAAAATATTTTTCACATATATATATTTATAATTAATATCTAATAATTATTTTAAAAATTAATTATATATTTTTTTATTGATCTTAATTTAAATTTTTATAAAAATAAAAAAATCGAATACATAAACGCAGACGCGAAAGTACCGTATATTTGTTAGTATTTAATAAAAAGTATTTTAATATCTATCTCTAAATGTGTATTAGAAAAACCATTCTAAAAATTTCACTATTTATCATCAATTAAAATATAGTCTGTTTTAATTTATGATAATTAGTAATTGAAAAAGAAATCGACTTACAACACACAATGCACTCGATACTTATTATAATTTTTAGTATTATTTAGGATAAGGAGGCTAAATAAATACCGATAAAATATGCTTTTTTTCTGATTTTGTATATATTACTAATTTTACTGTGAATAACCTCTTGGAATAATTATTGACAAATGATATTGAAAATAATTTAAGAGATACTAATTGCACGTTCTTCCTTGTAATTCTTAACGTAAATAATATTTTTATCTTTATTGCATATAAAAATCTAGAGATTACCTTTTAAAGTAGAATTTTTATTTAAAATTATAATTAAAATATCTTTTTTATTATATAAATACATAACACATACCGAGCAGCCAAAAAATGTACATAGAATTTAGGATATATTAGGGTTAACCCTGTTTTCATTTTTATTTTGTATTTCTTTAGGATATATTAGTGCTTGGGTTTTGGGAAAAAATAGTATGTGAGTCCTTGAATTATCTATTAATGGGAAAAAATGAATTATTTTGTTTTCTATTTTACGATATTTAAAATAGAACTTTGAAATATAATTATCATTTTTCATCAAATTTAAACTGTTTAAAGTTTTTAATAAAGTTCAAATAGTAAAAGTTAGTTTTAAAAATATTTGGTTTAAAATATTTCTCAATTAAGTATTATGGCCAACATTCATTCAAAAAATATATAAATTCTAATTAACTAGGTATTTTGATGTTAAGATTTTTTTTTTACCGACCCATATTTCAATTGCATCAAGAAATATACCGTTTAAATTGCAGAAGGCAGTTAAAAAGAATAGTTTTGTCTTATTTGCATAATCTAATACATATTATAATATATATATATATATATATATACATATATATATATATATATATATATATATATATAT
>Ga0209589_1008379_pt1 | contig 16139 bp, 6 predicted proteins | sample CowpeawhiteBW_FD_187525 | JGI IMG/M metagenome (GOLD analysis project Ga0209589, IMG submission 187525) | Root nodule microbial communities of legume samples collected from California USA - Cow pea white BW (SPAdes) (version 2) | ecosystem: Host-associated > Plants > Roots > Nodule | place: USA... | reverse complement strand
TTATTATTTTCAATTCTTTTTTTTTTTTTGTAAAAAATAACCTTAATCATGGTTATCATTTTATGTTACCTTTCATCATGGTAGTTTAACTTCTTGTATTTTTTCAATGATAATTTTAAGAAATATTTTCTTAAGAACTGTTAAACTAGAAATAACAACAACATTAAAAAAATTGTTAGCCAAATACTTATTTAAAATCAAGATTATATTTTTCAAACAAAACAAAAGTAAGAACAAGTTTATCCCCATACATTGGATCATGTTTCCTCCTACTTACTGCCAATACAAAATTAAAAATTGTTTAGAAAAACTTCCATTAATATTTACATTTTGCTTATAAAACACTGATAACTACTAAGTTTAGAGAAATCACACAGTTAAAGTGTTTCTCGTTTTTGTTGGTTTCAGTTAAAGTGTTTTCGAACCAGCAACAATTGTCATTCTGTTTCGGCTAGCTTTTCCCTTTCATTCCATTTCTTAATATGATTAAAAACAAAAACATCAATTATGATATTAATTAAGTAATTCAACATTTTTATTAAACACAGAATCCCAAATTAACGTTAAACTAACTGTAGAATGTAAATAATCAAAGTAAAACTGAAAAAAACAGAAGGGCCACACAATGTAATTTTGATTTATGTACTACAACAGATATTATGGAAATAAAATTCATTGTGAATACTGCAGCAGCATCAACATTAAATTTTCAAGATATGTAAATGGAAGGCATCAATTATGCGTGTGCATATTTCTGCATAGAAATTTATGGGTGATTCAGAGACACTGAAGAGTAAATTGGGCAAAGGAAAAAATCTGTTGTTGTCCACAGAAAGTGCAAACAGTTGTCTTAAACATTAATTTAATCGGTAGTTAATTTAATTAAGACCATAACCCTTCACCGCTTCCATGAATTAGTTTGCTGAGTTCAATTTCATTGCTAATTTAGCAAAAAAAGAAGCACCGCTTCGCAATGAAGCATTGAGCAAAAATGGGGAAAGTACAAACGGAAAACAATTCTGTGGGCAGATAGATACAGTATTATTGTATAGTACATTTATTTAGAGAGAGAGAGTGTGTGTCTGTGAGAGGGGGAGAGAGAGAGAGAGGAGTATTTCAGAAGCTCACTGCTTCGCTGATTTTGAGGCATGCAAGAAGAGAGAGGATTCGTACTGCACAAGTTTCACACATCTGCTATCTTTTTTTACTGCATTCGGGACTCAACACTCTTCTTCACACACCCTCATCTCTGTCAAGTTTCCATAGCAGAGAGAGAGAACCGGGTGGGTAAATTAGTGGTTTTCTTTTCCTTTGCCTTGTTCTTGTTTTTGTTCTTCTTTTTCATTCTCTGGTTTTCTTGCCCCATGTCGCTCACTGATTGTATTGTATTGTACCCTTTGGCTGTTGGGGTTTTGTTTGTAGTTGGGAAGCTCACTGATCTTTCAATCACATAAAAAAAGTTTTGTTCTTTCGGGGTTTTTAATTCACTTTTTCGTGATTGGAGTTCATGGGGTGAAATTGTCACGAAAAATGGCTAAAGATTGTGTTTGGCTTCTTTACTTCCATTTTTTTGTTTGTTTCTCTTCTGAGTTTTGAGGGAATCTTGCAATTAGTGACATGGTTTCAAAGTTGTGATTTTTATTTTCTGGGGTGCGGTTTGGTTACTTCTGTAGCATTGTCTGCGATTTGAAATTGGTCGTATTGGTGTCGTGTGCAGGTGTTTTGAGATAATGCTGAGGAAGAGGAACAGGTCCGTGCAGAAGGAACAACACCACATGAGTAATCTGACACAGTGTGAAGCCAATTCAGAGCACTATTCGCAGACTCATCATGGTTTGGGGCGCAACAACATCAAGGGACACCCAATTTTCAATGTTCCTTGTCTGTTTGTGGGTCTAGGTCCGAAAGGGTTGTTGGATTCTGATTCAGTTAGGAGCCCCACTTCTCCACTTGATGCTAGAGTTCTTTCAAATCTAGGAAACCCTGTTAGGAGGCCAAGATCTTCACCTCATGAAGGGCACCCAAGGAGTTGGGATTGTTGCAAAGTAGGTCTAGGCATTGTGGAGTCTTTGGAAGACTGTTCTAGGTTTTCTGGGAAAATTCTGCAGTCACCAGAGAGCAAGAGGGTTAGTCTCAGTCCCCAAGTGATGATCAAAGCCCCAAATTGCCAAAACCATAGGGATTTTCTTGAGGGATCCAAGTCTTTGCCCAAAGATTTTTGCAAGGCCCCTAAAAATGACTCTGTTACCCACAAGGGTGAATCTGAGTCCACTGTTCTTTTTGAAATTGGAGAAAGTGACCTTGAGCATGAACTGTTTGGGAGAACCAGAACCAGAACCAGGTCTTGTTCATTGGACTCTTGCAGTCCACTGAAAGGCCTTTCTGGCTTGAACACTTCCTTCTCTGATTCAGACACTGATAATTTTGCTGTGAAAGATGTGAACATTCAATGGAGCTCTCCCCCTCATTTTATTGGGGGAAGCCAGAACTCAAATACCTTCCCACCTACAAAGTTGAACACAAACCCTCTTTCTGTTAGCTCCTCCAATGAATTTATCAAGTCTCTGTCTGCTACTGAGATTGAACTCTCTGAGGACTACACATGTGTGATTTCCTACGGCCCTAATCCCAAAACAACTCACATTTTTGGGGATTGCATTCTGGAGACTCATTCCAATGCATTCAAAATCCATTCTAAGAATGAAGAGAAGGAGAAGTTAGTGAACACTGTTGCTAACTGGTCAGGGAGTCCAAACCCATACCCCTCAAGCGACTTCTTGAGTTTCTGCCACCATTGCAACAAGAAACTAGAAGAGGGAAAGGACATTTATATTTATGGGTGAGTTAGTTGTTTTACAACATCCTTTATATTGTGACTCACACCATGTTCACATTGTGATGTAATTTTAAAAAGCTTATAGTATGCTATCAGTGTGTGTTATACCCTACTGAGTTTTTTTGGTACTGATACTGGCACTTTAAAAATTAGTGTATTTTGAAAGCAGAATAGAAAAACATAGAAAAACCAGTAGACATTCCAAATTATGCTGATGCTCCTTAATCTGATTTTGAGGTTGGCATGGTTTGATATGTTGCAGGGGTGAAAAGGCATTCTGCAGTTTAACTTGTCGTGCCATGGAGATGATGATTGATGAGGAACTGGAGAAATCCAACACCGACCCTCCTTGTGAAAACTCTGCAAAGCCAAAACTCGGTGAGCTACTTTTTGAAACAAGCATTGTCACAGGTTCATAGAAGAATTATCTGCCACATGCACCATTTGCTTCATGAGAATGACACACGCACCTGATCATCTGTTCAGAAGGAGCTGTTTTATGTGCATCTGTTAGCAGCCATGGATGATCGTTTTGTACATCATTGTGTCTAAGCTGGAATTGGTGTTTCAGCTTTGGCATGGTCTTTGGTGAATTGTGGCTCTCAATAAGTTAGTTTTGTTTTCCATATAAATAGAGATATTATATGTTATCAAACCATTGATAGCCTGCAGAAAATCAAAGGGTTGAGGTCTATTTTTCTGGCTTTATACCCTTTTGAACTTTTCTTGCATTATCTCTATATTGTGTCAATGTATACAACCCAAAAAAAAAAGTTTTTTTTATAAACTTCAATGATATATGCTATTGTCCTAGTTTACACAACATTTTACCTTTTCCTGAGCTTTTGAACTGAAAATCGGAAAGCTGAACCTGAGTGTATTTGGTTATGCTTCATTTAGATGGTTCATGTGACTCCTATTTTGGTAAAAAAGTTGCCAGAGTTTAGAGAAATACATTTTACATAATGTGTAATTTCTTTCCATTATTCTCATTTTCCTCAAATGTCAGAAGTGGATGTATCTCACGTTCAAAATTACATTTTACTGGTCAAAAACCAAAATAATAATGCATTTATAGGTCTCAAGCAAAAGGGTGAGAGTATGGGCATATCTTCTAAACTAACCTTCTTTTAGAATTAATATTACACATCAAATATTTTTAAAACTGAAGCATCCAGGCAAAAGGAAATATTTTTTCGACACAACTTGTACTTGACAATAATATTTTGGTCATTTAAAAAAAGAGTAAATAATAGAAGTAAAATGTGTGTAAAATTATTCTGTAGAAGTAGGAAAAATATTTTTTAACATTGTGGTGAAATGAAAAAATATGAAAAAAATATTTAGAATGACTTTGAAAGAAAAGAAAAAAGTTTAGTACGTGTTAAAAAATAAACTTTAGCTTTTGGAGATCTTTTATAAAAAATAAGTTTGTCAAAAGTAGTGAAAATAATAGTACCCAAAGTAAACAAATGAGAAACGAGATTTGAAGGAGTATAAAGTGTTAAAGTGGCATTGGAAATGCGGCTTCTTCTTTCTGCCACCCCATGATTTTATCCCCCATTCTTTAGGGGTGTTGAAAGTCCACAATACCCCTCTCTTCTGCATAAAATTTATAGTATTCATATAAATAAATTTCATTAGTATTTAGATGTGAGGATAATAATAAAGGAACTAAATTTTCACACGTGATAAAATTGAGGAACTAGAATCACTGGACTAGAAACATAGAATAAAAAATTGTATAATGTAAAAGTTGAAGAATCTGCATAGAAACCTTTATTAACAGCACCACCAATATCATGCAAAAGATTATTCTCTTATCCAGATTACAATCCGCCGCATAAAACTTGGACATTTTTTTACCAAATATGATATGAGGGGAAAATACGAACTTGTTTCATGAATATAGTAAAGTTTTTTGGTAGCTTAAGAATGAATTAAAGCAAATGACATTTTTTAACTGAAAAACACTCACCAGGAATCCAAAGACTAACCTCGTTTTCTTGGTCCTTGATTAAGGACTTGTTTTGATACATCATTTAAAAAAGTCAATATTAATATTACAAATTATATATATATATATATATATATATATATATATATATATATATATATATATATATATATATATATATATATATAATTCAAAGCAGATAATATCTTAAGTATTAGTATTGCGATGATTAATGTTATCTCTATTATCTGAAATCAAAATATATGCATTAATATTACTAATAATGATATTTTGTGAATAAATAAAATTAATTAATTTAAATTTTATTATTATGTAAAATAATTTATTTTATTATACTATTATTTTAAAATATATTTTGATGTATTTAAAAGTTATAGTAATTTTTTTAATTTAAAATTCAGTATAATTTTAATTTAAACATATAATTTTTTTTTATTTCCTCAATCATATCAATTAAAAAAAATTCAGCCACTTTCTCTCTATTCAAATGACCTTTATATTAAATTATTCAAAAAAATATTTTATAAGTTATTTTCTAAACATGTAAGTATGCAAGTAAATTTTTTTACATTAATAAAATTTATTAAAAAAAATCCACCCACTTTCATTCTATTTAAATAACTCACTTTTTATAGTTGTTTTTTCTGACGTCCAACCTTCTTTTAATCTAAACAAAGCCTGAAAATCTCTATAACTATTATGAATCAAAATAACTTTTATGCAAAATTACTATTAACAAACCCACCACAGTGACTACAGATAATGAGAAAAGAAGAAAGTAAATACTGACCATGTTAATAAAACTTCTTCTTGCACCTCCGGTACATTTCAACATGCATTCCGTAGAGTTGTGAAATGACCAATATGTCTTTTTCTTCTTCCTCCATCTTCTTCCTCTTCCACCATTTTCTTCGTTTCCTTTCTTTCTTCCCTCTTTCTTAGTATTCACATTAAAAAATACATTTTGAATTACGTAACAATATCTCATTTTTGGCAATTTCATTCTGCAGCTTACCAAATTTATTGTTGCAACCCATCTAAGAGTGGTGAGTGTCTTCCAGAAAATTATTTTCGAAATTAATTTAGTGCATTCCAAAAAGTAAAATCCAGAATAATGGGTGTAGAAAAAAAATTGTTAAGGTGCAAGAAACTGCCCTCATTTTGTGTGTGTAGTTTTTACTGCCCATATAATAATTTTCTTGAAACTGTTTCTTAAGAGTGGAAGGGAAGTTGCTAAAACATTCTTATGACATTTGAAGCTATTTATTTATCTTTTTTTAAATCTTTTACAAGTAGCTGCAGCTTAAAAATAACAAGATATTTCTCCGACATTATAATAATAAAAAAATTTATTATGTTCTCTAACTAAATCTAAATTAGAATCTATAAAATTATAAACTACTTAAATTCTTTAAAAAAACAATATCATTGAAATACAAATACAAGGAACACAAAACACATTTCTTTACTACAAAGAACTCAAATAAACTACCACAGATGTTGAGAAAATTAGGATAAAATTGAACATAGCTCAACTCTTAAGATTGGTACCATGTTCATAAGTACCTATAGGAACATATATATAAAGTAACAGCTAATTTGACAGTTGGCATCATCCCAAACAAACAAGTTACACAGTGAAGAAGACTGGAACACTAAAACTAAAAACTAGTTTGCCCCCAACCTGAACATGATAACTGCTGAGCCACATGATAAACCATTTTTTTTCTTACATGTGGTTTGGGTTGCCCGTAGTTGAAATAAAAAGTCCCACATGTAAGGACATTTCCTCAGCCTCTTATTTGTCGTGTGTTGTAGGATTTGCAGTTTAAGCACTTATGGGCAACAAGATGGTATTGGACGTGAGAAGTTTTAGTACAATCATTGCAAAGGATCCAAATCTGTTGAGAGAATATCACCTTTAGTTCTTCACAAATCAAAAGGTCAGGTAACTTATCTGTAGTATTCAATTCACAACAAATTTCTAAAAGTTTAACTACTGATTCATTATACAACCTTTACCCTCTACTGATCAGATTAAAATTAAGACCCGGATCTAAGATCCTAAGTTAACTGAGGACAAGTCAAATGTTAACGAGGACAAGTCAAACGGTGAGGTGTATTTGTACACTCTCAACTATACCGTTGCCAATAAATGCAAATATATAAAACTAGGAGAGTAAATAATTTTTTTTTTCAAATACTTAGTAATAATTTTAAAAACAACAAAGACACCTGCACACCCAGGTGTATAGGTAAGTCTGCCACTGCCCTCTATCATTCAGCATCAATAAATCAAGGACTATATATATTTTCGTATAATTTGTTCTTATTACACGAAAGCAAAAATAAAAATAAAGATACTGACCATTTTGTTCCGATATGCTTCAGGCATTGGTGTAGCAGCAATCTCCATGTCAAACTTCTCCCAAATCATTGACATGTCACAAACTGACTTCGAGCAGAGAGGGCATGCATACCTGATGCAGAATCAAACAAAAAATCAGCTCATATACTGCAATAGGACTTCAAGCACATAGAAGTGCACAAGAGAGGAGAAAAGGCTGTGATACTCACTGGAAATGTTCCCTCATTTCGTTCAGGCAGCTCTTATGTATTGTATGTCCGCAGGGCAAAACAAGGACATCATTCACAGATTCAAACAAATACTGTAATCACCAAATTTGTTGTACTTTTGTCAATTTCAGCAACTCAACAAATTGGGAATAGTCACGGAATACTGAAATAAAAGATTTTTAAAATGTTACCTCGAAACAAATGGGGCAATCGTGATGCATTGCTCCTTCCACACAAGGGTGACTGTTTTTCATCTGAGTTGGATAGCAACAACCTGTGCATAGAATCATGAAAGCATTATCAGTATGTAAATCATTTTGACACCATAGTGTTGACATTTAGTGTTAATTAAAACAACATGGGAAACGAACATATTACTTACCACATCTGTAGCAGTGGAAGACATTTTCACATCCTCCAGTTCTGTATCAAAACATATCCAAATCAATCAGTCTGAGTCTTGATACTAAATAAAATCAATCTCACAGTGCAAAGTACACTGATGAGTCAATCGATATGTAAAGAACACGCACAAGATGCAGTTTTAACCCTTAAGATATAGCTGGGTGGGTGGGGTGGGGGGTTTCAATATTTTAGATAATTCTAACTTCATTCTCACAAAAACTTCTATAAGAAATAAGAAATTTATGCAAAAACTAACTTTCGTTTTAGTTCATATTTTTCTCTCCTAAAAATACAGGTAGAATTCGTCCAAATAGACCCTTAACTCACTTCATACCTGCAAATTCCACAGCCACTGCAATGATATTGCTTCTTAGATACCTGCAGCAGATAAAATGAACAACACAGTTTAATAATGTAACACATTCTGTCTAACATATATGTGAAAAGACTGTCAGCATTACCGAAGAACATGCAACATAATGGAAATCTGGATGCTTAACAGTTCTTATAATCAGTTCAAATCCATCACTAAACCACTTACCTCAGTAGAGAGAATAGAATCTGGCTATTTCGCAGATAGAATAAATAGACAGCTATACATAAAACAAATTAAAAAAAAGTTCATGGACTAAGCACTCACATCATCATCAAAGAGCTTACACGTCCCACAGAAGTACTTGCCCATACAAACACCACAGTTAATACAGTTTTGCTGAACCTGGAAGTAACATATATCGACACAAGGAAAAAATACTTTCATGGCATATTCTTAATAATGCAATATCAATATTCATAGTGATCTTATGGACGGTTTGACAAACAATGCATGAATAATTCAGTAGTTTCAACTTTAAGGGCACATTACCCGGTCATATCTAGAAGATTGTAACAAAACTAGTAACTGTTTACACTTTGCCTACACCATCTAAAAGATATTTCATAAAGTAAAAAGCTATAAAATTCCTCTCAAGAATGTGTCGTTCTGTTTCTTTCTAGGCATGTGAGCGCTCTTGCGTACTCACATGCAGATCCTGCAGAGATTATCTCCCAGGAAGTACCAACACATCTTACTAATACCCTGGCCCCCGGAAACCTCTTATACAGAAGAGGAATAAAGAAATAAACAAACACCTATTCTTGGTTAAATACTCTCTAGATACTGCTATCACTAAAATTAAATAAGAAGAAATTAAAAGAATAGCTTAATATTTGTACGACTAAACTAGTTATTTTAACTATTAATAAATATGTTATGTTATGATTTTTGTCGTGTTAATTATATACTACCCATAGTCCTTAATATGAAGGATACTTTAGCAGAAATCGGTGTTCCTATTGTACAGATGATTTCATAATTTCTACAAACATTAAATTTCTTTTCCTTATTTGTTCTTATTAAATATTATGAATGAATATGTGTATTCTTTTAATAGTGAAGGTAAATTTGGTACGTTGATAACTGAATTAATTATTTTTATTGGTCAATGTGATTATGATAGAAGTGACTTATACCAAGGACTGGAAGGATTATATACCATGGTGTCACTATATCTTATATTTTAGATATTAGTTATGTCCAGGTGCCTGTCACAACAGGAGGTGCTTCATAGGTCATCATTACTCTATTATTTGATAAAACTTATTTAATCGGCTAATCAAGTGTTAAATCTTGCATTACCATTAACATTACATTGTGGAAGATTACACTGAAAGATAACAAGAAAATCTAAACTCACCTCTTGTTCGGTCTCACAAAGTGAACATATGACCTGCATTTGTCGAGTTACTAATTAGCAATGCTTCAAGAGTGAAACAACAAAGGGAAATGGAGCACGGAATAGCGGATATCCAAATAAGTTATGTTAAAATAAATAAGGATACCTGTTTAACTTGATGCCGGGGAATATCGTGTCTGTGCTTCTGATCAATGTCGATATTATTCTAGAAAATAACACAGCACCAAAAATTAAAAGGAATGCTAAACATAAAGGTTATGTTTTGATACAGAACTGGAGTCACCTTGCAAATAGTTTATACGAAAGGATCACACATTAAAAAAGTAAGTTGAATTTACTGACATTTGCTGTTCAAGTTTACAGAACCTTTTCTCGTAGGCAGGGCCACAAAATGGCCCCAAAATAAATGGGCTAGAAAAATTGAAATCAGTATTCGTGTGGTTCTATGCATATTGCCTTAATTACAAGAAAACAAAAGAAAAAGAGAGAAAGGTTTCCTAATTCTGAAATAGGATGGAAACTATAATTTATGTCAAAAGGACAACAAGCGTAGATAAAGTATTTGAATGAAAACAACCATAGCGAAATACTAGGATAATACTAGGATGGGAAATTAACTCACTTTTGCTTCATTGTGACAATGGCGGCAGCTAAAAATCTCATTGCAACAGGGGGCCCTAATACGGCATCTTCTCCGGTAATGTTGACATCTGCAGAAGAAACCAGTGTCTTTTACGAAAAGAAAAGGGAACGCAAAAATGTAGATAGAAATAGTGTGGGAACATAGAATTTACCCATATTCCATATATCCTCTCTCACGCAAATTATTGATCTTTTGGTGATCTGTTGATTGACTTGATTCTTCTCCAAGTATGCGCTCTTCGTTTGATGGTAGATGATTATACACGTCTTTCTCAGTCACATGCTTCGTGTCCTTGCAGTCAAGCTGCAGAGACTCAGTGTGCAATACTGCCACCACTCCCATGATGCTAGCTATCTTCAGATAAGATTAAAAGCTATCAAGAAGCAGAAGTAAGCTTGATGATCTGCATGCAAGAAAGTATTTAGAAATAAGCCCAAAACTTCTACAAGTCATATGTTGTCGCCCCCATCAAACCAGGTAAACACTGAATGCACTGTTGCTCTCTTCTACACTGCTGAAGATCAATTGAAAGCAGCAACAACAAAATTGAATTCAGGTTGGCCAGCTTCAATCAGTAATACTCCAAGAGGGAACACACCAAAACAAGAGCATACACAATAATTCTACATAAACCAATAGATTGCAACCAACACAATGATCACTTGATTTCTTGAAGAACTTCTGGAATCAAGTCGAAGAACTTCTTGAATCAAGTCCCAGTATACTGGAGCCAAGCAATAGACAACCCAACTATGTTTAGAGCAATAAATCACTCGACCAAAAATGCCTTCCAAATATGAAGATGGAGTAATATGTCTTAATTTTATTCTCCATGGAGGACCGAGCCTTCCTTACTTGGCGGTTCTGCACGACTCCTCCAAGAACTGAAACTTACCAAAAGCAAATACTTAAAAGGTTATTTTTTCAATTGGTCCCTAACTTGCTAAACTTTTCTGCGTGAGTCCTCCAAAAACTGAAATTTACCATGGTATATTTTACTAACTATCAGGATACATTTGGAAGAACAATTTAATCAAGTTTCTAACATGTTTATTAAATGGCAGCTTAGTTATACAAAACATAACCGCAAATTTAGGCCAAAAAACTTATTTTGAAAAATTTGCTCATAAAACCTTTTCAGCTGAAAAAACTTCCAAAGTCACAAGACCAAATAAACCCCTTCAAACACTCACATATATGTTTTCATATAGGCTATATTGGCTAACGCCATTTAGACCCCATTGATGTTTGTTTAAAGTCTATGCAGGACTTTTTGCCGCCTATTTGAAAATTCAATGAAACTAAAGGACCAAAAGTTTAACCTTTTATTAAAATTTCATTCAATCTGCACCTTGATAGATCCCTTTTGGTTAATTTTTTTTTTCTCCTTCTTATTTCAGTTAGTTTATTTGACAACGTATTCGTTCAATGTCGTGACCCCTTTGCAAAAGGAAGGTTCACACTACTCCAAGGACAAATTCATATTAAAGATTCAAAATCATGATTTCCTTGTCCATATTCCAAATAGGTTTGTCTCTTATAGAAACTTCACTAGGCCGTAGATAAAAGGCGGGACGGAAGAAAAAAGAACAAGATCGGTATAGTCATATAATGCTAATAGTCTCTGACACTCTCTTCCCAAGACTTGGTTAGAATTTATTAGAAATCATAATTTTTAGTGGTTTAATTTCTGAATCGAAGAGAAAATAAGTGGAACTCACCAGAAAGTGTTTTTTGAACAGCCGAAGCATCAAGCCAACCCTTTCACTGTTCATATAGGCAAAGAAGCAGATGCATAATCGTAATGAATTATGCAAAAGGAAAGTCCATAAATGCTTCAACCAGACCAAATTACTATCATATATCTTTTTTCGCCGCTAATAAAAGGTATTAAAGACAAACTAAAAAAAAAGGAATTGCAGACAAAAGGTAAGGATACGGTAACAAAGATGTGCTTTTTGGGAAACTCTACCCTTCTTAAATAAAGGGATAATGTTTGATAAAGGGCATCCTCTGAAATTACAATAGCCTGCAAAATATTTCAACTCAAAATGCACGCTACCGACATCACCAGCATCACCCTTCTACCTCAAAACATTTGCAGTCACAGATCCTCTATATTATTCGACTGGCAAAGAAGAGTTATAGAGATTCTCCACAATAGAGCATCTCCATAAGATTAGTACGAAAACGCTTACATAATACTAGGTAGTCCAATTGTCACCGTAATGCGACTCCACAAACAGAAAATACGATTACAGTAGTCGGAGCAGCAGAATCTACCTCCTAAAGGTATAACACTCAATACACCACTGTAAATAGCTGTTTGTGATTCTGCGTTTGAATGCAGAATACACTAACGAGAACAATGGAGGAAATAGCAAAAGCAGAAAACGCTATCAGACACTGAATTTTCATTTGTGCACATACACATCGCCTTACAACCTGAAGAACTATAAACACAACAACAACATAACATAAACGCAATCAATGCTTCTCAAATCATTTAATAACACACAATTCAAGTCCAAAACTAACCGTCCATAAAATCATCAAACACCACAAAGAAACGCAATCCCACACATTTTGTCAATTGACAGCATCAATTCAACCAAGCTTTGCCGATACTTGAAATGATGCTGCATTTCTAGAAACAAGGCACACACAAATTTAAAGAGAATAATAAAATAAGCACAATAGCAGACAAAGGTAGCAAAGAAAGAAGAAGAAATGGTGAAAATTTTGCGACAGTACTACGAACTTTAGAACCAGAGAGAATGGTAGGCGATCCAATTCAAGATATAGATACGACGGTGGTGTCGTGGTGTCCCAAATCGAAAGTTGCGATTGGTATCTCTCCCCTGACCCAGCACAAAAGGATGTGGAGGAGGAACACACAGGGAGAAAGTAATTGAAAATCACATCTCAATTTATAGGTCTGGGATACGTAAGTTCTTCCAGACTCTTCTCAAATTTCCAAGAATACCCTTTTGCATTCTGCATTTTACATCTCAACTCTTCATATAAGATAAGATTGGTTTTCCCATGCTTAACTTAATCTATATTCAACACTATTTTTCTAATGGAAATAATTAAATTTTAATTTCAAAATTATAAAATTTTGAATTGTTAAAAACTCTCTATAGATTATTTATCTGTTTATGTAAAATGTGTGTCATGACTTTTATCCCATTTTAACATTGTTATAGAAACAAGTTGAAAGACACTTAAACCTTATGAATCTATCCAAATGATCTCCTTAATATGGAAATTTAAGAGACATATGAATATACTCATAATTTAAATGATCACATATCTTTTGTTTTGGATTGAATATAAGTTGTTTAGTAATTAGAAGTAATTAGAAATAGAAATTATAAATTATATTACTTTTGGATTATGTTAATTAAGATATAAATTCTTTTGAAGATTTCATGATAACTAATTTTAATTAACATATGTGAAATATCTTTGAAGCGAAGGGGGAGAGGACACGTATAAATTTGAAAGAAGGCACGTAGATATCTAGAGAGGGCACGTGTGTTGAACACCTTGTTATGTGTGATTACGAGTGACACCACTATCGATGACACAACACGACAACCGCACCGCGAATATCTGACATGGTCGGTTTGCGAGTATCCTCGCCCATGGTTTCCAACGATATCCTTAAATAGCCTTTAAAATTGCACATGAAGATGATCGTTGACATGACACCGATTTAATTACATTTTTTAATGTTTTACCTTCGCTGTTCTCTAGGCCAAGATTATTTTATATAATATAAGTTTTTATCGACCCTCGATAAAAAGAAGAAGAAGTAAAAAAGTAAACTGTACGAAAGGTATGGTATATAATACTTATATACTTTCAATAATAACATATGATTGAAAACTGAAATCATAATGCTTCTTTGGTTATTGTATATACAATAGATTAATGGGTGAAATATTATGATAATTAATTATGAAATTAGAAATGAATTCAAAATTAATCGCAATAAATGTAAATATTTAAAAAAAATTACAATTTACACATAATTTTAATCTATACTTGTATAATAAATTAGTAATTTAAATGTCTTCAGGAAAAAATTCAAAATTTTATATTAAACTTTATCTATTTAACTTTCTCTTTTTTTTTATTAAAGATATTTCGCGTAACCTTTTATTTTGATAGATCTTCTTCATATATTTTTTAACTTTTCAAATTAGTCATATCCAACACATCATTTATTCTCGTTAAATAAATTATGAAATTTTATAAATAGTAATTTTTTCGTACTTGAGATAGTTAAACTGGACTGGTTTTATCTTCAATTATTTTCTCCCAAATTTATGTATACTAATAATATTTATAAATAATATAATTTAAAATCTATGTTGATATTAAATCATTTATTAGTAAAGAGATAAAGTGTATATAAATAACTTTTGACATCTATTAAATAAGGAGAGACTTTTTAGTTCACTTGAAATATTGCTCATATACATATTAGTATGATAAAATTAGATCTTATTAATAGAGTTTTGTTTTCTTTAGGTGTAATAATAAGTGGACACATTAAACTCGTTCATTTTTATTATTTTTTAAATGAAGAATTCATTATTTACCTGTTTAATTAAATAATTACTTGGATATCAAGTTTTCAGAAGACTTATAAATGTACTCACTTTCAAGATACTTGAATTAATATATAGAATGATTGTATTTAATATAAAACGGAGTTGAATACAATTGTTTAATACTCCTGACTCAAACAGTATGGAATTGAATTAAAAATCAAAATTCAAGTACTTATTTAATAATTAAATATACTTTTTGTTATTTAGCCTTATTATTAGTGATATAAAAGTCTATAAATATATATCAATATCAAATAAAAATTTCACTCAACACTTAATTATTCTTTATATCATTTACCGAAAGTTCTTACAAACTTCAACATCACATACTCTTATACAAATCAACATCTCTTTTATCTTTAACAACTAAACTAAAATTCATGCTGAGCAATCCTACAAAATCTAATAAAATAAAATAAAACTTGATTCCTTCAAATGTAGTTAAAGTAACACTTTTCTTTCTTGTAAAAATAGAAAAAGAATGTTTTTCTTCAACTCAAAATATTTTTATTAATGTTTTCTTCTACTTCATATTTAATATACCATTAAATTAAACACGAACTCCATAAACTTTTCATCCTTTCTGTTCACTATCTCGGAATTTCCAAATAAGAATTTTTTTAAAGATCGGCTTAGTGTGTTTACATAAATCTCAGCAAAGAATATTATCTTTTGCTTTCTGAACATTCATTATATTCTAATGTCAATCTCCTAAGAAACAACCCTCAACAAGAGAAGATGCACGGAATTTTATCATGTGCACGTAAGAGAGGTACGTGGCAATGAAAAATATGCGTTTAGGTTATTGCATAATTACCTAATCCGTAAGTAAACTATTACTTTAATTGAGTCGAAGCAAAACCTGATTGGTTCGAGTGCTTCAAATAAACGTTGTTGCTTTCATATGTTAACCTCTGAAGTAGGGATGGCAACGGGGCGGGGCGGGGACGGGTTTTACTATCCCATATCCATCCCCGTAAAAAAAATTCATCCCCATCCCCATCCCCAAATCCAATGGGTATCAAACTTTTGTCTCATCCCCATCCCCACCGGGTAACGGGTATAATCTCGTACCCATACCCATACCCATTTTTTTTACTACTTTAATATTAATTTTAATTAATTTTTCTAAAATAATAAAAAATTACGGTAAAAGAAACATAATATTATCAAATATTCAATATTAAGAGTATGGTTGTTTCTTCGATATCAAATACTTTGAAATAAATTATAATTGTTTACATTTTTTATATTAGAATACCAAATAAAATTTAATGAGAATCAAAACATTTATTAAATTTGTAAACATTAATGAAACCTAGTTGATAAATTTTAAAAA
>Ga0209589_1008378_pt1 | contig 16141 bp, 13 predicted proteins | sample CowpeawhiteBW_FD_187525 | JGI IMG/M metagenome (GOLD analysis project Ga0209589, IMG submission 187525) | Root nodule microbial communities of legume samples collected from California USA - Cow pea white BW (SPAdes) (version 2) | ecosystem: Host-associated > Plants > Roots > Nodule | place: USA... | reverse complement strand
GGGGCAAAGATCAAGAAAAGGCTTTTGAAACTTTGAAACAAAAATTGATCAATGCACCACTCTTAGCCCTCCCTAACTTCTCCAAAACTTTTGAAATTGAGTGTGATGCATCCAATGTAGGCATTGGGGTCGTGCTTCTCAAGGAAGGACACCCTATAGCCTATTTTAGTGAGAAACTCAAGGGATGTCACATTAACTACTCCACCTATGACAAAGACCTTTATGCTCTTGTGAGGACTTTGCAAACTTGGCAACACTATCTTCTTTCAAAGGAGTTTGTGATACATAGTGACCATGAGTCACTCAAATTTTTGAAAAGCCAAGGCAAGTTAAACAAGAGACATGCTAGGTAGGTAGAGTTCTCAGAGCAATTCCCCTATGTGATCAAACATAAGCAAGGAAAGGCTAATATTATGGCGGATGCACTTTCAAGAAGGCATTCCCTCCTTTCCATTCTTGAAACTAAATTTCTTAGTTTTGATCATATTAAGGAATTGTATCCCAAGGATGTTGATTTCTCCGCCATTCTTAATGAATGCCACCAAGGAGTTTACAAAGACTTTTACCTTCTCAATCAATATCTTTTCAAGGGTAAGAGACTTTGCATTCCACAAGGTTCTTTAAAAGCATCACTCATTAGAGAGGTACATGAGGGAGGTTTAATGGGGCATTTTGGGCCAAACAAGACTTTGGAAGTCTTAAAGGAACACTTTTATTGGCCTCACATGAGGAAACATGTAGATAAGCATTGCAAGAGTTACATAGCATGCATGAAAGCCAAGTCTAGAGTCCAACCCCATGGTCTTTATACCCCCTTGCCCATCCCTTCCAAGCCTTAGGTTGACATTTATATGGATTTTGTCTTAGGCCTCCCAAGGATCAAAAAAGGTAGGGATTCCATTTTTGTGGTTGTAGATAGGTTCTCTAAGATAGCCCATTTCATTCCTTGCCATAAGATTGATGATGCAACTTATATTGTAAATCTTTTCTTCAAGGAAGTGGTGAGACTACATGGCCTACCTAGGTCCATTGTGAGTGATAGGGACTCCAAGTTCCTCAGCCATTTTTTGAGAACTTTATGGGGTAAACTTGGCACCAAGCTTATTTTCTCCACCACTTGCCACCCCCAAAGTGATGGCCAAACCAAGGTGGTTAATAGAACCCTAGGGCAAATGTTGAGGTGTATGATAGTGCAAAACATTAGAGAGTGGAAGGAACTTCTTCCCCACATAGAGTTTGCCTACAATGGGATTATGCATTCCACTACTTCTCATTCCCCTTTTGAGGTTGTGTATCGATTCAATCCCCTAACTCCTTTAGACCTCCTTCCCCTACCCACTTATGAGGCATGGACTTGCCAAGATGGTGAGGCCAAAGCCAAGTACATCCAAGACTTGCATTCGCAAGTCAAGGAAACCACTGAGAGAAGAGTTAAGAAACAACAAGAGAATGGTAATAAGGGAAGAAAGGAAGTCATCTTCTAAGAGGGAGATTGGGTATGGCTTCACTTGACAAAGGAGAGATTCCCTACTCAAAGGAAGTCTAAACTTCTCCCTAGAGGGGATGACCCCTTTCAAGTCATTAAGAGGATTAACAACAATGCTTATGAGTTAGACTTACCCCCAAGCTACAACATAAGTAACTCATTCAATGTTTGTGACCTTTCTCCTTTTGATGTAGGGTTTAAGAATTCGTGGTCGAATTCTCTCCAAGAAGGGGAGGATGATGAAGGCGTGACCATCTTCTTAGAAGCTCCCTCAAGAAGGATCACTAGAAGCATATCTAGAGGCGAGTCTTCTATTCCATCACCTTTATCTTTGTTTTGTATCATTCTAGTTTGAATTCCCTAAGTTAGTTTCTAGTTGACTTATTTTGGTTGACTTGTTGACTTTGACCTAAAGTTGACCTTTGACCAAGATTAGATTAACTTAAACCAACATGCTAACCCTTGTTTGTCTTGTTTTGTAGGTAATTAAGAGAAAGAAAAGCATGGCTAGGTGGCACATGGTGATTGGAGCACATGGATGATGTGGAAGAGAGAGGAAAGCAAAAAGCATAAAGGAGGCAATGGCAGTGGCCCTATGTGCTTGCGCGGGGGTGGTTCGAGTCGCACTTGAGAGGAAAGTGGGGTTCGCACGTCTCTAGGCTCTCGTCGTCAACAATGATTGGTGTCACCGATCGGCTTGTTGCATGGTGGCGTGGTAGCATGGTGGTGTGGCGTAGTAGCATGGTGGTGCGGCAGCAACTGCGGAAGAAAAAGAAACAGAAATGAACCCTTTAGGATTTCTGATCTCTTAAAAAATAATAATAGGTTGGGTTTAGGCTGGCAACCAGACCTATCTTTACTTTGCGCACCCCGTCTTTAATCCCTGCATACCCCTTTTTTTGTCTCTGCGCACCCTTTTTTTTTATCTCACACCCCTGTTTTAATTTTACTGTGAATATCCTCTGATGTTTACTAACCTCGCACCCATGCCACACTTGTTTCATGTTTTACTTTGCGCACCCTGACTTTAATCCCTGCACACCCCCTTTTTTGTCTCTACGCACTCTTTTTTTATCTCACACCCGTGTTTTAATTTTACTATGAGTACCCTCTGATGTTTACTAACCTCGCACCCCTGCCACAATTGTTTCATGTTTTACTTCGCGCACCACTATAATTGATAACCTTGCACTCCTATTTATGTTTATCTTGTTTTGGGCATGTGTTTTATGTTTACTTCATGCACCTTACACATTACTCATGCACCCTACTATTGTTTTTTTTTTTTTTTTATTTTTTTTTTTTTTTTTTTTTTTTTTTTTTTTTTTTTACTTTTATCCTTTTTTTTTGTTATTAAATTTTTTTTTCCAAAAAAAAGGAGAAAACAAAAATGTTTTACATTATAAAAATTACAAAAAAAATAGAAAAATCTAAAAAATGAAAAAATGTTCTTTTTTGTTTTATTGTGTCTGGTAGTCGCCCGCACCGTGAGGCACTCATTTTCAAAAATACCAAAATAGTTTTCTTTCTCTTTTAGTGTATGTCTGACTATTCACGTCGTGTGACACATGATTTCAAGTAATTCAAAAATACCAAAAAAAAATATAAAATTTCAAAATATAAAAACATCAACGTTTTTAAACAAAGATATCTTTTTAAGAACTACGTGATCCTTGATTCTCCATTGTGAGATACGTAGGAGCAAGGCCAGTCCTTGTCAGGTTCACCTCTAAATAATTTAAATCTTTCTTTTTTCCAAATAGTTTTCCAAATCATTTTTCTTAAAGAACTATGTAACCATGATTTCTCATTTTTAATGAGAATACGTAGGACCAAGGTGAATCCTTGTCGGCCCAAAAATCAAACTTTTTTTTCTTTTAGTATTATTTGTCTCTTTTTATTTAGGGAAAATTAATGTTTTGAAAAACCACATCAACTTTGCATGTTTAATTAAGGGTACCGCCTTTGGGCGGGCTCTGTAGGGTGCTAACACATTTCCGTACGCGTAACCGACTCCTGAACCAAAAAATTTGGTTTTTCCGCATACTCGTCTTATTTTCATGGTTTTCCATAGTTTTCAAGAAATAACTATGGTGGTGACTCCAAATCTCTTTTTAAACCTGTTTTCTATTTTGGTTCATTGTCCCGTTGCGATTCCGATTGCGACAACCAATAGCTGTTTGGGCTGCTTCTGGGGCAAACTGACATTGGGGTCACTGGGGTCATTGGGGAAATGGTTTTTAGTATGAAAATTGGTTTGATTGCATGATGCCTAAGTGTTCAATTTGGTGTGTGTCGTTGCATGGGTAAGAGTTAGGAATTTAATGAAAGTTGACTTAAATTAAGTTGTGAAAGAAAAGAGAAAAAAAAGGTTCTGTTAATATCACCTTATCACTTGTATGCTTGAGAGATGTTAGAGAATGTGTGTGAAGGTATTTAATAGGTAGGAAGGACACAATAATAATGCTAATCAACTAATAAAAGGAACTTGTGCTTGAGATGGGAATTATGGGATTTTAATAAATCCAGAAATAGGATGTGATGCCTCAGATTGGAAGTGGTAGTATATGTGCTGTGATATTTGTGTTATCGCAAATATATTGGACTGCTGATATAAAGATTCATATTATGATGTACCTTTTTAGTAACATTAAAGTGATGCTTACTTTCATGATGAAATGCTTGAGTGTTTATGTTGATTGGTACTTAGGAAAATGTTATGAGGAATAAGGTGGTATGGGAATTGTAATCAAATGAAATTGGTGTGCTAGATGTATGAATTCAATGCTTGGATGTGCCAGAACTCATGTTGTTGTGCCTAAACTAGTAGAATATGAATTACTGGTATGGCGTCTGGCAACAGATATGCTTCTGCCATGCGATAAGCCACAAATAGTGGGGTCATTGGACGAGTGGCGCTTGGAGGCAGGGGATTAGGCACTTAGGCAGCGTCAGGCGATAGTGCAGGGGCAGGGATCCGTTGTAGATGAATTTGCATGGACGATCTTGAAGGCTTGGTTAGGGATATGTTGAATTACTTACGAGTGGGGAGGTTCGTAACGAAGATGTGAGATGTGTGATGGATACAGGCGATGACGTTCGTATGTTCCGTACTCACACTTGAGGATGCTATGAGCTGGGAAGTTCATAGTAGGTGTTCACGCATGTTGTACTACGATAGGGCAGGTTCGTAGAGTTGGACTACAGGCGAGGAGGTCCGTAGAGTTGGACCACAAGCGGGCAGGTTCGTGGAAGTATTGGAATCCCTAAGACCAACTTGAGTATGTACCTTGTGTAGCGTAGAGTGCTTTTCTTATTTTCGTTATCATGTTGTGATGTGAGACTTGGATCAAGAGATGTTGTGCCATGAGTGGGTAGTGTCATGGATGGTGGTGAACACGTGATGATATGAGCGGGGAGGTTCATATCCTGATACTCTCGTGTGGGGATACGAGCGGGGAGGTTCGTATGTTTCGTGCTCACACTTGAGAGATGCTACGAGAGAGGAGGTTCGTAGTTGATGGATCACGTGTGTTGGACTACGGGCGGGGAGGTCCGTAGATTTGGACTACGAGTGGAGAGATTCGTAGAGGTAGGACTACGAGAGGAGAGGTTCGTAGAGGCAGGACTACGAGCGGGGAGGTTTGTAGAGGCAGGACCACGAGCGGGCATGTTCGTGGGAGCATCATATATTATGAATCCATGGTCAATTAATTGTGTTAATTGAAGGTTGAAAAACCTTGGGAGAATAAGGTCTTGGCCAAGAATTAACTAGAATAAATTAGGTGGGTGTATCTTGATTTTATTAACTTATATGTTAACTGTTTATGAGCTCACCCTATCTGCTTGTGTTTGGCAATGATCGTGTAATGTGTTACACGGGAGCAGATTATGTTGCAGGTAGTGCTAGTGAGGAATAGAATTACATAGAGGGTTAGTTGGGAAAAACTTTTACTAGAGTTGTATAATTATTGTTTTTATGAACTTTGTAAACAGTGTTTTACTGATTTGTGAATTTGGAAATTGTATTGGAGTTTCATAAACTATGGATTTTTGGATAACTTCCAATGTAATAAATGTTTTAAAATTTTCCACATTTTTGGTAAGTGAAGTATAATAAATGAGATTTTCATCATATTTCTTAATTTTATTATTTAAATTAATAATATTCGACGTGATGGTACAATTCACATTTGTTTTTCAATTTTAATCTTTGCATAAAAGTTTCTTGAACTAAGATAATTATTTTACTAATTTTTCTCTTTAAGTAATTATTTTTAATTTAATGTTTTTTATTTGTCCGTTTTTTAACCTTAATATTTGAAAAGGATTCTGTTTTTGGATGTTCATATTTATTTTTCAATATTATTTTACATAAAAAATTTCAAATTAAAATAATTATTTTATTAGTTTTATATTTTAAGTAATTATTTTTCTTTTAATTTTTTTTGACTTTTTTTTAAACTTGACAACTTTTTTAATTATAAAACTACCTATAAAATAAATACAATTATTTACGATAAAATTGTAAAAGTTATTTACATTTAATTTTATGATAATAATAAATTTATTGTCTTTTATTAATAAAAAAATGTAAATATAGGTAACACATATGTTTTAATTAGTTATAAATAAATGTATGCAGTTATAACCATAACTCCCAACAAAAAATATAATATGATAAGAAAATTGTGGTCAAAATTCTCTTAAAAATCTTGGTTAAGTTTAAAAAAACATAAATTAACAATTGTAAGAAAAGAGGATTAAAAATTTTGAAAATATAAAGTCAAAGTTAATATTTTTTTAGTTATTTATAAACTATTCTCACATTATATATATATATATATATATATATATATATATATATATATATATATATATATGTTGAAAAACAGTTTTTTTAATAATTATTGAAGTGTAACATAGAAGAAAATGTATAACAATAATAATATTTATAATTAACTATTATACTTAATTTGAGTTGAAACATAAAAAAAGTCAAATGTAAAATATCAAAAGTTGTAATTAGTTTTTATGATTTATAAAGTCATAAATGAAAATAATGTTTGAATCTTTAAAGTTTATCCATATATAGATATAAAGATTCTAATATTTATATTTGTTTTTCAACTTTATTATTTACATAAACTTTTTTAAAATTAATATGCAAAGAGATTTTGTTTTTGAGTGTCCATATTTATTTTTCAATTTTAATTTATATAAAATATTTTTAAATTGAAATAATTATTTTATTAATTTTACCCTCTAAGTAACTATTTTTTTTTTTAATTTAATTTGACCGTTTTTTTAAACTTAACAACTTTTTTAATTATAAAACTACTATACAATAAATAAAACTATTTACAATATAAAATTATAAAATTATTTAAATTTAATTTTATAATAATAATAATAATAATAATAATTTTAATATCTTTTATTAATAAAAAATGTAAATACAGGTAACATGTGTTTTAACTAGTTATAAATAAATATAATTAATGCAGTTATAACTATAGCTACTCTGACAGAATTTATAATATGACATTGTGGCCATAATTTTCTTAAATATCTTGGTTAAGTTTAAAAAACAAAATCATAAAATTAACAATTTTGAGAAAAGAGGATTAAAAAATTTGAAAATAAAAGTCAAAGTTAATACTTCTTTTTTAGTATTATATAAATTATTTTCTAACATTATAAATGTATGAGAACTGATATTGAAAAACAGTTTTTGTAATAATTATTGAAGTGTAACATACACTAGAATAAAAAGAATATAATAATAATAAAATGAAAATATTATTTATAATTAATTATTATGGTTAATTTGAGTTGAAACATAGTAAAAGTCAAATGTAAAATATCAAAGGTCTAATTAAATTTTATGATTTATAAACTCATAATGAAAATAATTATTTAATCATTAACCTTCATCATAATGATCTGATTGGGAACATAAAACGTCAAACGGCAGTTTTTACAATTTATGTAATATACATAACGAAAATGATTTTCTTATTATTAATGACTTGAAAATAAAATAGTCAGCTATAGAAAATCAAAGCACCATTCAGTTCTTACAATTTATGTAATATATAATAAAGTAATCATGGAAATTATGATTATATCGTTAATTAAAATTGATTTGAGTGGGGTAACGTCCAAAAGTATAAATATTTTCTTAAAAATATAACCTCATAAAATATTTGCTTATGTTTAATTGCGGAAAATTAGTCATAAGAATAATATTTATAAAACTATAAATTTTAAACATTTTTAAAAGAAGGTGAATCTAGGCTTATTTGGACAAGTTTTGTTTTTGAAAGGAAAATTAAAATTGGTTTATTCAGCTTACAGAACTTATATTAAAGTTTTTACTTTTATTTTTACATAAAAATATTTTAATTTATGAAAATAGAAATTAATATTTTTTTTAAGAGTTACAGAGCAAAAATATTATATTTGTGGGTTAAAAGTATTTTGGATGATAGAATCGGCAGTGAATTTGTCAGAAATAGTAATAAGTTTGAAATATTTATTTATGAGATAATTATAAGATTATTTTGCAGAGTGATTGTGCTATAAATAGGGTAGGCATGTTGAACATTTGAAAGCATAGACCAAATAGTTGTTTCCTTGTTGCCATATGAAATCATCAATGGTGATGAGTGAAAGCAGGGTGTTGATTTTGAGTGTTCTCCTTTTGTGTTGTTTCCAAATTCATGATGTAGCCTGTGATCATCATGACTACAAACAAGCCCTGACAAATAGTTTGCTGTATTTTGAGGGCCAACGTTCAGGGAAGTTGCCACCCAATCAGAGGGTGGCCTGGAGAGCAGATTCAGCACTTAAAGATGGCCAAGACGCTGGAGTAATTTATCTTATTTTACCTTTTCAGTTCTATTTCATTTTAATTTCCAATTTTTTTTATTAAGATTAATCATTTTTAATTTTAAAAGAGCCAAGTTGTTTTTAATTACTTTTTTTTTTCATTCTATGTGTTTTGAGTTTGAAATTTTATGTACGGATTTGGAGTAGAGTATTAGATGAAGTAACGATATGTTGTTGAAAAAAAATGGTTTTATTAATATTGTTCGTTAAATTAGTTTGTGATAATTACACAAAAATATTTGTATTTGTCAATTGATATACTAATTGTTTTGAATATTTTAAAATGATTTTGCCCTAGATATATAATGTTAACGTATACTTAATTAGAAATAAGAATAAAACCACTGCGTAAAATCGCATTCAACATGACGGTTTCGTAAGTTACAATAAACTTTAAAATATTTAAATAATTTTATGGAATCCAAACATTATGATTTTTATTATCATTATTTCTTACCATTTGTATATGTCAGTTTTTTTTGCTTTTAAAACTTTAATCATTATTCAGTCTGTTTCTAAATTTAATCCATTGACTCTAACGCACACGAAACAGTCCAAACTTTTCTTGCAGAGAAGAAATTTTTCATAACTTAATATCTCATAACTATTTTATTTAATAACAAGACTATGTAGATGCCAACAATAATCATTTTTATTTGATGGTTCATCAACTAATACAAATTTTTATCCCATGAGTGATAAGATTGAACACATTGATAGACAACTATATGTTCTTTTAGTATGATGACAGATTAATTCAATGTGTATATCTTATTTTTGGAAAAAAAGAAGAAAAATAGTGTCCATAATAAGAACTGAATTAATTTAGACATGTGATATCTTTATTTTTATTATTATAATCTCAATTATTTTCTCTTAAGTTGAACAAATTGTTGGACAAGAAATATTTTTTACTCAAACTATTAACTATTTTTTTCTGGCAGATTGATCTTGTGGGTGGATACTATGATGCTGGAGATAACCTGAAACTAGGGTTTCCACTAGCATTCACCATAACCATGCTTTCATGGAGCACAATAGAGTTCAAAGACGAACTTTCCAAGCAGAAGGAACTCCAAAACGCGCTTAGCGCCATCAAATGGGGCACAGATTATTTGATTAAAGCACACACCAGTCCTGATGTATTCTACGGCGAGATCGGAGATGTAGATTCTGATCATCAATGTTGGATGCGACCGGAAGATATGACAACTCTTCGAACTTCTTACAAGCTCAATGATCAAAATCCTGGTTCGGATCTTGCCGCCGAATCGGCAGCGGCCTTAGCAGCTGCCTCCATAGCATTTGAATCCGTGGATAAAAAATACTCCTCCACCATGTTACTTCATGCTACGCAGGTAAGTATATACATTAGCCCTAGATAAACCGTTTACATGGTTACATAAACCCAAATATATGATATAGGATTAAATATGTGTATATTTTTTTTTCTAAATTTAAAATTAGTTTATTTTTAAAAATTTTGTTCAATTTAATCTTCAACTTTAGAAAGTGGTAGATTTAGTCAAATAAACTTAACAAGTGAAACAAATTAAATTAATATATGTCTAAAGTTAAAAAACTAAATTAAATCCAAATTTTGAAAAGGAACCGATCGTAATTTTCATATAAAATCAAAGATAAAAACATATTTAAAACCATATCATTTATTATGGTGGGTGGGGTCGTTAATTTTTAAGATACAAATTAACAAAAATTTTATCTCGTGAGAAAAAGTCAAAATACTATTACAAAATATACATTTGCATATTACCATAGTATAACTGATTTTCTAATTTTTCTTTTGGTGATAATTTATGGTTCTTGATTTTGTTTGCAGTTGTTTGAGTTTGCGAACACTCATCGAGGTAAGTATTCAGACAGTATCACACCAGCAAGGGAAATATATTCCAGTAGCGGCTTCGAGGTGTGTATAAATCACTGAATGACGCTAATTAATACTTATGGGAAATAAAAATCAAATGAAATTATGCATATCAATTACTTTAGTTATAATTTTGATATTTAAGTAATAAAATACTATATTGTATTACGTAAAATGTGGAAATTTATTTAATTGTTTTAATTAACAGGATGAATTGGTGTGGGGAGCTGCATGGCTTTATCGTGCGACCAACATGAAGAAGTACCTTGATTACATGGGAGGAGTGAGTGACATTGGTGGTGTGAGATCAGAGTTTAGTTGGGATGATAAGTACGTGGGTGCACATATTCTTGCAGCAAAGGTATCATTCAATTCTCACAAATGGTGAAGACAATTAAGTCGAATCTAACTTTCACATGGAATAAAGTAATTTGTTTTGGATGTGATGCAGTTTGTTTTGGATGGTAAAGTGGAGGCATCAGGGATATGGGCGCAATACAAGTCACAGGCAGAGGAATACATATGCTCCTGTGCTCAGAAATCAAACCAAAATGTGCAGAAAACAGCAGGGGGTCTCTTCTGGTTCTTACCATGGAACAATAATCAATACGTTGCTACTGCAACATTTGTGATGTCCGTTTATTCCAAGTATTTATCTTCAAATGGTTCACCCCTCCACTGCAGTGGTGGTGCTGTTACTCCTGATGATCTTACTTCTATCGTTCGATCCCAGGTACTTCATCCCTTCTTAGATTAAGTTAATTAAAATGGTTGATATGTGAGCAATGTTTTTGTTTTCCTTATAGGTTGACTACATTTTGGGTTCTAACCCTAAAGGCATGAGTTACATGATTGGATACGGGTCAAATTTTCCACAAAAGGTTCATCACAGAGGAGCATCAATTATATCAATCAAAAAAGATCCTAGCCCAGTATCATGCAAAGATGGGTTCCAGGAATGGTTCCATAAGAATGAACCAAACCCTAATGTGTTGGTTGGTGCAGTTGTGAGTCCAGATGGAAATGATAACTATGAAGACAGTAGGGAGGATTACCAACTAGCTGAGCCAGCAACTGTTACTATGGCACCTTTAGTGGGTGTTCTTGCTCATCTAGCTTAATTTGTAGACTTTCACCTTACTTATAATGCTAAAACAGTATATGTAATTATGACAATGAAGGAAGCATTTTGAATACGTGCCCCTCTTTCAAAACTCTTCGTTTATGCAAGAATTTTGATATGCAATTTAATTGTTTTCGTTTCAATTTGCGTACGATAATTGATAATTTAAGCGTCTAAGTCTATGTTCTATATTAATTAAAAATGAAAAATTAAGTATTATATAAAAAGGATTTATAAATTTATTTGTATTAAAGTTTTTAATTGAAATGATGTTAAAACTAAATTCATGTCTCATATTGTTATAGAATATCTCCCATAAATTTTCTCAAATAACCTATTATTATAACACTTCAAATAATAATATACATTGTGGCACCAAACTTAAAATATTCAACAATTAAACGTTATTGAGATAAACTATAATTTACCTAACAACAGGTTTACATAAAAATCTATTGTTACACGAAAAATTAACTAAATAAACTAGATTTTTATATCAGGTTTTAGTTCTTTGAATTTGCATATACTTTTACATATATAGAAAAAAACAGCATTACAAAAATAAAAAGAAAACGTCACACAGTTATAATATAGCAGCGCAGTCCTGACACACCACGGTACCACCAAATTATAAATGAACAAGACAAACAGTCTACTGGAAACACAAGAAAATGCAAAGACCGACAAATACATAGGCCGTAGCCCCAAAGATATCCCAAGAAAACTAAGCAGCAGAGTCGTCTCTTCCCTGGTGACCACGATTATCCCTCGCATCTGCTCCCATCAATAATTTGATGATCATTGCAAAGATAAGAACACGACATATAAACAACCAACAAGAAAAGGATAAGCTAGAGCCAACAATGTTTTTAATCATACAATCCAATATACTTTTCATCATCCAATATACATACATCATCCAAGCATATTAAGACTCTTCAACCAATACACTAAGACTCGACTCGACTCATCCGGATACGTATAACCTGGTTGGATTCAGTGAATGCTTGCACTTGTGATAGATACCTCTGCTCACCCCCGATCTGCTCACCCCCGAGCTATGTGTTACATTGTTACAATAAATCAAATCCCTCACCACAAGGTTAGCCCTTAGAGAATTTCAGGCCTCCTGCTACTTTCACCACAGGAGTCAGTCCGCTCTAGGTGAGACTCACTGACTCCTTAGAGTGTCAGGATGCAACCTTACCTTGAATCTTTACCTAGTTATACAGATGGGGCACCACCATGGACACCCACTAACAAGGGCCATGGAATTACGTCCCGACCACTGAAGCGCGATCCTGAAATCCCACCTAGGGATTTCCAAGGAATTACGCACTGACACGGACCAAGCATACCAGACCACGCAATAAAGGTTTATTACGCATACATATATATCACATACCATCTCTTGATAATTCACCTTTTTCATTTCTTTCTCAGTGGTTCCATACCCATCCATTTCTCTCAAACCATAGATATGAGATTTTAGTTCATGCCAATACCATGCCACTTTAACACCAACCATCTCATTTAGTTTGCATGCCAAATTCATACCATACCCATCATTCACCATCCATGAATCATATCACTCATACATAGCAGTTCATTATATATTTTTCATCATAACAATCATACCCAAGCAATTACCAATTACCCCAGAGCAACCAAACACCCAAACCACGCATTGTCTCGCCCAGCCCCTCGCTCAGGCTGAAGGGTCTCGCTTAGGCGAGATCGCTCTCGCTTGGGCGAAATGCTCACTCGCTCAAAATTACAGTGGGTCGCCTGGGCGACCCTTCGTGGCAAAAATCTTAGGCGAGCCCCTGTTAACCTCGCCTAGGCGAGACATGCCCGCTTAAGCGAGTTTAACAGTTCTCGCCACTATTTTCTCCTACAGCGGACAACATAGCATACCAAACAGTAATCCAATCATTTTATGCATCTATAACAATGCTCAAAATACAGTCAAACGCAAGACCAACACCAATAACCACAAACGTCTTAGACATTTTGGAGAGTTCTAGCTTCCCTTACCTGGAAAAGGAATAAGAGGACTTTGACAGCCAAGCGTGAGGAATACAACAACTCTAGGAACAAACTACAGGGCTGAGATGAGAGTGGAACAGAACCAAAAATGGAGTTAACCAAGGCTCTTAACTGCAGATTACGAAAAAGTGATAAAAGAGAACTAGCATGAACTCGAAGGACACTTACATGGAGCAACGAAATCTCCTGGCTCAACGTAACAGCGGAAGCAGAAACCCTAGCAGAGGGGGGTTGACGACTGCAGCTCAAGGTTCACTGAAAAGAGTGGAAGTATGAGTTAGGGCAACTAGGAGTGGCTTTATCTGCTGGGCCTGCCCCTTAGGCCCACTTACAAAGGCAGCCCCTTTAACTTAGGGCATAAGAGAAACATCAGATTTTAATGGGCCTTACAGTTTGTTTCATTAGAGATTTTATCTCTATATCATCCACCTGTTAGAATTGGTCAACTTAGTTTAGGTGTAGAAGCGTATTTTGAGAGAGAGAAATTAAAATTACTAAATTGGAAGGATAGCATAAATATAGGAAAAACAAAAGTGTGAGGTATACATTTGTGTTAAGTATAAATACATTGGCACAAAAAGTTTATTGTGAATTCCATTAACAATAAAAGAGAGATAAGAGAGAGAAAAGAAAAATATTTTTATTTTTCTAGGTTGATTAAGTTGTGAGTTGAGTGTTTTGTGTGTTATTTCCTAACAATTGATATCAGAGCTTGGTTGTTACTATTATTTATTGTTATAAAATATATAGAGGGAATCAAATTTGAGTGGGAGCAATGGTTGCAGATGAAGGAAAGGTGAAAATTGGAAAGTTCGATGGTATGAACTTTAGCTTTTGGAAGATGCAAATTGAAGATTATTTGTATCAGAAAAAGATGTATCAACCTCTCTCGGGAAATAAACTAGAGGACATGAAAAATAAAGGTTGGGCTCTTCTTGATAGGCAAGCTTGGAGTTATTCGCTTGACGTTATCTCATAATGTTGCATTCAACATTGTAAAAGAAACAACCATATCAGGTTTTATGGCGGCTCTTTCAAGAATGTATGAAAAGCCTTCAGCCTCAAACAAAGTTCATTTCATAAGACGATTGTTCAATTTACGGATGACAGAAGGTGCATCGACAACTCAACATCTTAAAGAACTCCATATAGTCACAATCGAATTGAGTTTTGTTGTAATAGAATTTGACGAGGAAATACGAGCATTGATACTTTTGTCTTCCGTACCAGAAAGTTAGAATGCTACTGTCACAACTATGAGTAGCTCATCAAGAAGTAATAAGTTGATATTTGATGATGTCCGTGATTTGGTTCTCAGTGAAGAGATCCGACGAAGAGAGTCAGTGAATTGTCAACCACTTCAGTTTTGCATACAAAATTAAGAGGGAGAAGTTTAACTAAAGGATATATACATGTAAATCCAAGGAAAGGAGGTATAAGTCTAAAAACCCTCGTAACTTCCATAAGTCAAAGACTATTGAGTGATGGACTTATGGAAAGATTGGGCATTACAAAAATTAGTGCAAGAATTCACCGAAGAGAATTAGCAAGAGGAGGGGTATTGAGACAGGAGTGTGAGCGTTGGGTGGAGAGTAGCTGGTGTGGGTGTATTGCAGAGAGGAGTTGGAGAGGAAGAACGGTGTGACGGGTGCAAATCAAGAGAGGAGAAGGTTTTGCTTCAAAGCACACTCACCAATTCGGGTTTGGAGCGAGGATAAGAGGTAAGGGGAGTTGCTTCGCGTGCTATTATTCGTATTCACCTTATTATGTCTTGTGTGATCATAAGTGCATGAATTCTCTGCCTGGTGTGTACTGTTTGTGCGTTTTCTGGGTTCTGCCCAGAAACCGCCTGGCGGGCATGCATGTGCCGCCAGGCGGTTCATCAGTTTATGTGTGGATTTGGTTCCTGATGGCTTAAACCGCCTGGCAGGGATGAATGTCCGCCAGGCGGTGCGACAGTGTTGCGTTTTCTGTTAGGTTTGCGTTTTGCACAGGAGCGTTGGGATTTCTGATTGTGATTGTATGCGTTGATAGTATGAGTTGGTTGGAATTGGGGTCTGGTAAAGTTTGAGAATACTCCTTTATAATTTAACATGGATAGGGTTGGATTATTGGTATGGGTGGAATCCAAGTTGAGTTATTAGGGTTCATAAGGTGGACAAAATTGAGGAGATTACGCCAAGAGAAATTGGGACAGTAAATTAGGTGAGGTTTATTGGGTAATATTGTCTGTGAAGTATGGCTTGAATTCTGGATAACTTGGCATATCATGAGTACAGCAACCTGGAGTTTCTCTGGGTTCTGTTACACCGCCCGGCGGTGACTAGCTTGCCGCCAGGCGACATCGGGATCAGTGGCATAGTTAATGTTTGTTTTCGGGGAGTTGTGAAGGAAGAGGTTAAGAGTGATATTGGAACTTAAAGAAGGGCACAATAAGAAATAATACGCTTAGGTAAGTGTGTATGGTAATGGGAAGTGGTTGATGGGGTGATTACGTGATGAGTTCTTGATAGTTGTGTTGGGTAAAGGAAGAGTATTGGATAGCATGAGTTAGTGGATTAGGATTGGAAAGCTTAGTATTCTGCATAAATGTGGTTAAATATCTTTGATTATTGGTTATAAGTTTTAAGTGTTTGGGAACTTGTGAGTTAAACATAAGTTATGTGATTAGGTGAGATTGTGTGGAATAAGATGCATGGTAGTG
>Ga0209589_1008375_pt1 | contig 16146 bp, 8 predicted proteins | sample CowpeawhiteBW_FD_187525 | JGI IMG/M metagenome (GOLD analysis project Ga0209589, IMG submission 187525) | Root nodule microbial communities of legume samples collected from California USA - Cow pea white BW (SPAdes) (version 2) | ecosystem: Host-associated > Plants > Roots > Nodule | place: USA... | reverse complement strand
AACCTTTTGGTAACATACACTATAGATAACATGTGTATAAATGTTACCTTTGCAAATGGTAACATTTTTTTAGGTTTTAGCAACATTTTTTAATTGTTATTATAGTTTATATTTGTAGTAGTGGTGGACTTAAAAAGTTAAGAAACACTTTGGACTGATTATTTTTTTTTTTTTGAATAAATTTGTTTTCTACTTTTTTTTAAAGCAATATGTTTTTTCCCATATGTGATAAATTTGTTTATTGTGTATCACTATGTGTATCATTTAAAGGGGATAAATTTTTCTTTTTCTAAATAGGTGAGTAGTAATAAATTTATATTAGAAAAATTATAATAAAGAGTAAACAAAATTATTCTTTCTTTTTTAAGAAAAAGACTTGTGATAGAGATAAAAAAAATGCATCTACGGGAATTAAACCTGAGAAATTTCATGTGAATCCAATAATTAAAGACAATTATAAACAACTTTTTAAAGTTATTATAGTTAGATACAATGAATTTAAAAAAAAATCTAATTTGACACCTCTAAACCTTTTGTCCAAGTTTCGCCACTGTTCCTAATCTTCTGTTGATTTGAAGAAAAAAATGTGAAATATGTTTTCAATCAAAGCAACCAAGAAAACCTTTACATACACGTACGAAAAAGGAAACCAATATACTTGAATTGATACACAAAGATGTATGTGATAGTTATGATGTTTTAACACGCGAGTGGTAAAACATATTTTATTAATTTTAGTGATGATTTCTCTAAATATTGTTACGTGTATTTAATAAACCACAAATATGAATTTTTTGAAAATTTAAAATATATAAATCTTAGATATAATATAAATTAGAAAGAAAAATTAAAATTCTTCGTTCTGATAGAGGGGGGATATATGTCTTTAAAAAATAGTGTTTTTTATGAAACTCATGGTATTATTCATGAAATAACACTTCCATATAGTCCTCAATCTAATGGTGTAGCCGAAAGAAAAAATAGAACTTTGCTTGATATGGTGAATGTTATGCTTGCAAGTTCTGGCTTGCCTAAAAATATGTGGGGTTCTGTTTGTTATATTCTAAATAGAATTCCTTATAAAGATTGTGATAAAACTCCCTATGAGTTATGGAAGAAAAGAGAACCTTTGTAAAAATATTTTAAAGTGTTGGGGTGTCTTGCAAAGGTTAATGTACAACCAAATAAGAAAGAAAACTGGGAATTAAAACAGTTGATTGTGTTTTTATTAGTTACTCTTTGCATAACTGATGAGTTCATATTTTTGCCCTCATTTAATGTTTAATTTTTTGGGATTTAATTGTTATTCTTAAAAGAATGATTTAATTGAGATTTCTTATAATTTGATTTATTGAGCATAAGATACAAAAACATGTTAAAAATAGCTTTTTTAGTTGCATAAATGTTCTTTAGATATTTTGAGGTGTGTTAGTGCAACTATAACTAAGTTAAGCTCATAGAGATGTGGAAATAAATTGATTAAAGCTTCATGGCACCTTAAAGATGAATCCAAGAATAGAAAATTATCAAAAAAAAAAAATTTAAGCCAAGCATTGCATGAAGAGGAAACGGACAACAAAAATTAGACCTTGTGGTTTTCTCTATCTTTATGATAAAAAATAATTTGGGAAAATATATCTTTAGATATTTTATTTGATATTTTAAAATAATTATCTTATTTAATTATGTCATAAAATATCAAAAGATAATAACTAACCAATCTTTTAAATATGGCTAGATCTTCTTAAATCTTTTTAGATCTCCATAGCAAACAAATATATCTTGAAGATATTGGATTATTTAGAAGATAATTTGAAGGGATTACAAATGGTTGATTTGGGGAAATTAATGCAAATATTATTTGGTGATAATTTTTAAGATATCTTTAAATAATTTATTTATTTAACTATATCATAAATTTTCAACCAACTATATTTGTCAAATACTCTATATTTCTCCACATATTTTTAAATAATCATAATCACTATAAAGATAAATAATATTTATCTTTATCTTTATTTTAGAAGATATTTGAGAGATTTTAGCAATAGAAAAGTCCAGTCCAAGCCCTATATAAAGAGACCAAGGGGAGGCAGAAAATGGAGCTCAAAACATCGGAGTTTAGGAACCCTTAAGGGAGCTTAATTTCTTTCTCACTCTCCATTCTTCTTCTATTTTTATTTTATTTTGATTCCATAGAGTTCTAAGCTTATTGGGTTGATTCTACTGTAATTTCATTATAGATTTTGAGGTTAGAATGCAATAATTGGTTTGTTCATTTGATTATTGTTTTGATTTATATTTTTCTGTCTTTTATATCTGAATCAAGTAAAAGTAATGATTTTTATATTGTAGCAAGTTAGCACGATGTTAAATCTACATAATATATCAATCATATTAGTTTAAGGGTTTTTAATTTTCTTTGAGAATGTATTTTGGTTAAATTAAGAAACTTTCATGTGATTGAATGAGTTTTTACCAATGATTGGGAATGTACTTTAATTAAAGGTGAAAACTTTAACAAAAATTAATCAAGAATGTACTTTGGTTAATTAGCTTTTTACTTAATATTAGAGGTAAAAGAATAAGTATGATTAGGCATAGTAATATTTAATTGTGAATGTACTTTGGTTAAATTTACTATGATTAATCTACAAAGTTCTTTATTTTAATTGAGAATGTACTTCAGTTAATAGTAAGAACGTCAACAAATTAATTGAGAATTTACATTGATTCATTTGAAAATCTAAGACAATAATTAATTAAGCAATAATCTTTAGATAACCGATGATGGATATATTTTTAAAAGGCGGTGGAATCAATCTATTTTCTTTTTATTGTTTTTTTATCTTTTTCCAATTTTATTTCTTTATTTCAAATACTTTTTTATTTGACTAACCCCTTTTGCATAGTTTTTATAAGAACTAACTTGTTAGAAATCAATTTCATGTTCGTTGGGAGACGACTTTGAGTTACTTTACCCTTTCTATTTTCTTGACTAGTATCTTAACAATATTGAAGTTGATATAGTTTAGTAGTATTAATTTGATGCGTCAATGTCATCGTTATCAATAACACTACTTATAGAATTTTGGTTATTAATTCTGACGTGAGTGTAATCTGTAAGACCCGAGAAATTTAAATAATTATATAAATAAATAAATTATTTAATAAATGCGGGTAGTGGGAACCTTTATGGCATTTAATGTTGGGGTTTATGACGTGGAATAGTACTAGCTCAAGTGGTTGAGAGTACTTAGTTATGTGAGAGGATTTGGGTTTGAGTCTTGTGTATATTAATTTTATATTATTTTAATAGTTTATTATTTTTAGTTATATGCTTGATCATGATGAGTGATTATAAAATCCTAGATTTATAGGATTTATCATGAAACATGAATTGGTTGTGAACTTTGTGCACTTGCTTCGGAATTGGATGGTTGTGTGTTCATGCCTTGCTAAACACGAATTAGGCTAAGGGCTGGAGATCATAAAATATTAATTCAATTATCATGAAGCTCTTTGTTAATGCTAATTTCGTTTTAATCTTTAAAGCCATTAAAATTAAGCTTGTGAGGGGAGAATAAAAGTGAGTTAAGGGTGAGGTAGAGACCTTTTGATACATTCAATCAAATTGCACTAAAAAGAGAAAGCTAAGAAGGAAATGGGAGATATTGAACGTTGGTTAGAAGAGCTACAATGATTGTTTTAAATTTACTATAATGTTATGTGGGTGCCTTTTTCATTCATTTTCGTGCATTGTTTTCAAGTTTCTGGAAATTTTCTAGAAATCGCCTGGTGGCTTTGAAGACCCGACAGACGATGCATGAGAGCTGGACCCATTTCTGGGTTTTTGCGATGAACCACCTAGCAGCAAGGGTGGATCTACTAGGCGACGCGAAGGCCAGTGCACTTACGCTATTTTTCGCGCAGTAGGGACTGCCTGGCGATGGTTGTCTACCACCAGGTGTTAGGTCTTTGTTGTATTTTTGTTGGGCGGCAAGTCTATTCGTTTGGCGACTACGTTTGTTTGGTCTGTGCGGTTTTCATAAAACTATGTTTCCCAGTTCGTTAACCGTCCGATTTAGGTGAATTTTTGATAGGTGATCCATAACATGTTGTCCTATACTTTGAATAATAGAGATTTGAATTGGATGTTTGTAGCTAGAGATGTGTGTTACTCATGATTAGTGGTTTGAATTCTGTAAGAGTATGATTAGTAATGAATGCTTAAGTGTGCTTAAGTGCTAGTATGACCTTGATTGGTGAATGTGTGTGTGTGTGTGTATATATATATATATAAATATATATATATATATATATATATATATATATATATATATATATATATGTGTGTGTGTGTGTGGGGGGGGGGTGGGTGTGTGTGTGATTAATGAGTATGTTTTTGGTAGTGCTTGCTGAGCCATATTGAATATATAGGTTAGCTCGAATATATGATGTTATAAGTGTCTAAAAAAGGCCAGTATTGATAATATGACTATGATTGAGTGTTGCATGATCATGGTGGGTTTTGGGCAAGTATAGGAACATGATAATCATACTTTAAATGTAACGAAATTGCATAGACATGCGGAATAAGTATATAGCTTTGATTGTGTCTTATGTGGTGTATGTGAATTGTATGCATGCAAAGGGTTGGGAAAATGAGAATGAGAAAATAATGTGTGTGTTGGATTGGTTGGTGAAATCATTAAAGTTGTGAATATGAGTGATGGTTGGTGAAATACATGTTTAATATATGATATTTGTGTACAAGTATGTTAAAGCTATCTAAGTTAAGACTGTGCATTTGAGTCATGTGATTTATATATATATATATATTCTTAATTGTGGACATGTATAATTGTAAGAGTAGAATTGAATGTAACCTGTTTTGGGATGCTAAACCAGCAACAGGTCGTTATTGGTATAGAGCCTGGTGACACAGTTGTGGTCGCCAAGAGATAGGAGTCTTAGGGATGTCCTTGAAGCGCATGGCGCCTAGCGGTGAGGAGTGAACTGGCAAACGATAACCACTAAGATAGTTACTCTATTTGTGTCTAGCGCCTGGCGGCGAGAGGGTTTCTCTAGGCGGTGTGAGTTGGCATGTCGCCTGGCGACGCTTAGGCGGTGCCAGGCGATAGCGCAAAAGGTAGTGAGTTTTTTTGGCTTGTGTTTTATGTGTTTGTGATGTTGGGCTTGGGCCAAGAGATGCTTGATTGTGTCATGAGCGGGTACATATGTTTCGTGATAATATGAATAGGGAGGTTCATATTATGATGCTCTCGTGTGAGGATATGAACGAGGATGTTCGTATGTTTCGTGCTCACACTTGAGGGTTGTTGTGAGCGGGGAGGTTCGTAGTTGTTGGATCACGTGTGTTGGACTTCGGGCACGAAGGTCCATAGAGTTGGACTACGAGTAGGGAGGTTCACAAAGGCAGGACCACAAGCAGGCAAGTTCGTGGTAAGCATGTTTATCCTAGGTCCATGGTCAAGTATTAGTATGATGTGCTTGGAATAGTAGTTACAAGTGCATAATGAGACTTAGAGTTTTACACGACTTGTGGCTTGTTCTTTGGATGTGCATGGTCTACGAGGCTTTGGGTGATACCTTAAAGATCGACTTGCTAGCGTGTTCCTTGAGTTGTGGCTTGGAAAGATATCCTTTGAGTTGTGGCTTGGAACGATATCCCTTGAGTTGTGGCTTGGGATTGAGGGTAAACACGTGGCATTCCTTGAGTTGTGCCTCGGAATGACATCTATTGAGTTGTGGCTCAGGATGGTGGATAACATAAGGAATCCTTGAGTTGTGGCTTGGATTGGCGAGTGTTGTCAGTGTGAATGTGCGAGTTGTGGCTCGTACGGATGGGTCTAGAAAGATTGCCCTCCTCGGTATTTAGCCGAAAAGTTTAGTAGTCTTGGGACATTACGAACTATCCTTCGTATCAAAAACTCCACCTGGCGTTACGGAGTGTGGTTCGTAGTAGGCTTCCCACATGTGTTCTACAAGTTGTGGCAGCAAGGACATCTTGAGGTATTCGTCTAAAGACGTAGAACATGGATAACATGGTGGTGGCCATGTGCTATGGAATCAAAGGATAAAGTTCCTTTGATGAGTGTATGCATATATATATATATATATTTGAATTTTCTATATGTTTATCTGTTAGCTCACCCTATCTACTTGTGTTTGGCGATGATCGTGTAATTCGTTACATAAGAGCAAATGATGTTGCAGGTGGTGCTGGTGAGGCATAGGGCCGAAGAGGGGCTAGCGTGGGGAAGCTTTTCATGGATTTTAATGATTTCGTAAACTTCTTTTTTTTTATAAACTTGAAACTTGTAGTTGGTTTTTATATTTTTGAGGAATTTGAATCTTTAGCGATGTAATAAATGATTTAATTTTCTCGTGTTTTGGGAAGCGAAGTAGTAATAAATGCAATTTTGATTTTATTTTCTACTTTATCTTATTTAAATTAGCAATATCCAACCGGGATGTTACAAAATCTCTAATAATATTATTATGGAATCTATAAATGTGGTTTTCTTCAAAAATGTTTTCCTTTAAGATATAAATTGAGTAAAATTGTTTATGATACCTCTAATTTTGGTTTTCCTTCTGGTGGTGCTGTTATTTGTGATGGTTCTAATTATGTTTTTCCTTCAAGTGAAAAGGCTAATACAATTATTCAAAATGAACCTAGGAGGAGTAAAAGAAAAAGAAAAGCTAAATATTCTAGTCCTAACTTTTATTCTTTTCTTCTTGAGGATGATCCTAAAACTTATGGTGAAGCAATGAGATCTATGTATGCTCCTTTTGGGAAAGAAGCTACTAATAATGAAATAAATTCTCTTAAAGAAAATAAAAATTGGTTTTTAACTGGTCTTCACCCAGGTTATAAAAGTATTGGATGTAAATGGATTATTAAGCAAAAATTAAGGATTAATGGGTTTGTAGATAAATTTAAGGCAAGACTTGTTGTTATGGGCCAACAAGTAGAAGGTGTAGATTTCTTTCATACATATTCACCTATTTCAAAAGTCACTACCATTAGAGTTTTTATTACTTTTGCTTGCATTTTTAGTTTACAAAATCATCAAATGGATGTTAAAACTACCTTTTTATATGTTGATTTGGAAAAAGAAATATATATGAAATATCTTGAGGGCTTTATTGAGTCGGGAAAAGAAAATAAAGTGTGTAAACTTGTTAAGTTTTTTTATGGTTTAAAAGAAGCACCAAAGCAATGGCATAAAGAATTTGATCAAGTTATCTTTCATATGGTTTCCATATTAATAATAGTGATAAATGTGTGTATGTAAAACAATATGATGATTGTGTTTATGTTATTTTATTATTGTATGTAGATGACATATTAATATTTGGTAGCAATATAGATATTATAATGATGTCAAAGACCTCGGTCCTGTAGATGTTATTTGGATGTTAAAATTTTAAAGAAAGCTGGTAACATTATTTTAACGTAGTCTCATTATGTAGAGAAACTGATAAGTGTCAAGAATAAGTAAATTTTCCATCTGAAATTGACACTTATCATGTATCAAATGGTGTTAATGAGATATTCAGAAATAAATTTGATTTATTATTATTTTTATTATCTTAATTTTAAATAAGTAATCTTTGGTTAGGACGTTACAGTATGAACCACATGGCCCCATTAAGGCCCAATGTGTAGCCGATTTTATCAGCAACTTGCACGCAATACACGTACCAGAGGAGGATTAGCGAACCATATATGTTGATGAATCTTCCAATCCAAAAGGATTGGGAACCGATAACGTATTGGAAGCCCCAACCAGATATTTGTTTAGAAGTCCCTGCATTTGGCTTTCAAAACATCGAACAACCAAGCAGAATATGAAGCCATCTTGGCCAGATTAATACTCACCAGAGAAGTAGGAGTGCGTCGAGTAATATGCAAAATTGATTCGAGACTTAGAGTAGGCCATTTGAATAACGAATACCAGATAAAGGACCCTATGTTGCTTCAGTACTACCATCAAGTCCAAGACATTATGGATACCGATTTTGACGAGATACTAATACAACATGTACGAAGGGGTGACAACGCCAGGGCAGATGCACTCTCTAAACTAGCCTGAATGACGAAAAAAGGGAAGTATAGATCTATGCTCCAGCAGACGTTGATAACACCTTCAACGGGCAACACTTGCATGAATATAGATAGCAGCGGAGGAACTTTGATGACGTCATACATACAATACTTGAAGAAAGGGAACATGTCAGACCTTGTAACACCTGAGGAATTTAATTAATTAAATAATTAATTAATTAATAAATGTGAGTAGTGGGAGCCTTTATGACATTTAATGCTAACTTGTATGACGTGAAAAAGTACTAGCTCAAGTGGTTGAGAGTACTTAGGCATGTCTAGAGGAATTGGGTTTGAGTCTTGTGTATGCCATTTATGTGTTATTTTTATTTGTGTGTTATTTGATAATATAATTGAGCATGATGAGTGATACTATAATCACGGAATTATAGGAATTATCATATCTAGAGGACTTGGGTTTTGAGATTCCTTGGCTACACAAAATAACTTTCTTTTTGCTAAAATCATTTTTGGCATGAATGTGAAAGGCTAGAAACCCTAGCTGATAGGGGAGCAGACAAGAAGGCTGGAAAACAACTCATAATGATCCTTGAATTGCAATTACAATCACCATTAAAGTGATTTTCGTCTTCTTGACATTAACCACCATTATGCCTTAGTAATTGGCCAATTAAGGGGAAAAGAGAGAGGTTTCAAGGTTGTTGATTAATGAGCACATGGAGGAGAGGTTTTTATGGAATATAAAAGTGCCAATTGAGTGAGAAGAACTGAACTAAGGAAGCACTAAGGAGACCATTATTGATCAAGGAAGAAGCTTAAGAACTATCAATTTTAATCTAGGAATCCATGTTAAAGGAGTTCTCTTACGTGTTTTATTTGAAGTGCATGCTTCTGGATTGAATAACATGATTGTGATCTTTGCACTAGGTGAAAATCCCGAAATCTATTATGTTGACATGAGAAGCCAAAGTGGTTTGCTTCTTGAAGAATGAAGCACTTTTGAACTATCTTGAAGCCATTACCATTGGAATGAAGGCTACATTGATGGAGGAAAGGAGATTTGATGATACTCATGTTGATCAAGGCTAGAATGTGTGCTCTCCACATAATTGCATCATTTAGAAAGTGTATTTTAAGTTTGTAATTCATGTTGTAGACCTTATAGCATTAATTAGATGTTTTTGGTCTTAGGTGTGTCTTTTAATCTGTTGAATGGTTTTTCAATAGGTTAAAATGTCTCTCTTAATCTGTTGAATGGTTTTTTAACAGGTTAAAAGGTTGGCTGCAGTCGTCTTAAACTACAACAAATTCAATCAGTTCATTTAGTTTTTAATCGACTGATTTCACTTAAGTCAAGTGAAATCAATCGATTGATTTGAAAATCAACCTGTTGAATTTCATAATAGTTTGACTATAAAGCTATGATTTTCGAAAGAGAGGTCTATTGATCATTTTAGAGCGCGAATTTGTTCTGGAAACGTGTGGAAACTCTCTCCTTCATGATCATACAATTTGCAGTAGTTGAATACTGATTTTGGAACAATTCTTGGAGCTTTTGGCTTGGTTTGAAGCTTGGAGAAAGTGGTTTGTGGTAGGTTGGGTTGTGCTACCACTGAGGTTTGATCTTTCTCAAGCTTTGTGTGTGTGCCTGGTGGTTTTCTAGGTCTGCAAGAGGGTTCTTGTTGTGCTGATGTGATTCTTGTGTGATTTAAGAGTCTTTTATGGTGTTTTTGCATATTTTGAAAGTGTAAGGGTGGATACTTTGTAAATCTTTTGAAATAGTGCAAAGTCAAGCTCAGGTTGTCTAGACAAACTGGATGTAGCTCAGGTTTGAGTGAACCAATATAAAAATCTCGTGGTCTCCTCTCTTCTCTAACATTTCTCTCTTGCATTTTCATTTTAAAGTTTAAAGAACTTGTGCTTCAATCATGTTTTTCATGATCTTGCATGTTTTCATGACATTTGCAACATTGAGCATGTTTGCATAATTATTTAGAACCTGTCTTGATCATTCTTGTGCATTGTTTCTGGTTTAAAACTCAAATCTGCATTTCTGCATTTTTCCTAGTATTTCAGTCGACTGTTTTCCTGTTTCAATCGATTGATTATACCATAACAGAATCTATTTAGTAAAATCAATTTGTTAACTCTATTTTTGATTGATTGAAAGTATATTATCCAACACCTTTTGCATCCTAACTTGGTGATCTATTTGATTCAATTAAAGGTGTTTTTTAGCTTTCAAAGATAGCCTAAATTTTTAAGGTTAAAATACCTTTTTGGTCCCAATTTTCGTCAAGTTTTTTCAAATAAGTCATAATTTTGGTTTTGTGTTGAAATAAGTCCCAAATTTCGTCAATTTTGTTCAATTGGGTCCTTTTTTACTAACACCGTTTAAATCATTAACGGCCATGAACCGTGACTGCCACGTGTCACTTCATGGTTTTTTTGAATTTTTTTTTATTTTTTATTTTTTATAGTTTTTTTTAAATTTTTTTAAATTTTTTTTAAATGTACACGTGTCAACCCAGTAATGTGCCACGTGTCAAAGTCAATATTCTATATTCAATTTGGTCCCTATATTTGTTATTTTTGTTCATTTAGGTCCCAATTTTTGTTAACATTAACCAATTTGGTCCCTATCAAAGATGTGACCAAATTTAATTTTTATATCAAAGTTATAATGATGTGAATTTTAATATATTATATAAAAATATTTAATAAAGAATGTGAATTTTAATATAAAAATTAAATTTGGTTTTAATTTGGAGAGGGACCAAATTGGTTAATGTTAACAAAAATTGGGACCTAATTGAACAAAAATAACAAATATAGGGACCAAATTGAATTTAGAACATTGACTTTGACACGTGGCACGGTACTGGGTTGACACATGGACATTTTAAAAAATAACAAATTTAAAAAAAATTCAAAAAAACCACGAAGTGACACATGACAGTCATTGTTCATGGTCGTTAATGATTTAAACGGTGTTAGCAAAAAAGGACCCAATTGAACAAAAGTGACGAAAATTGGGACCTATTTGAACACAAAACCAAAATTAGGACTTATTTGAAAAAACTTGACGAAAATTGGGACCAAAAAGGTATTTTAACCAATTTTTAACTAGCCAATTCAATGTAAGATCCGTGAAAATTAATTAATTAAATAATTAATTAATTAATTAATGCGAGTAGTGGGAGCCTTTATGGCATTAACTATTGATTGATATGACGTGGAAAAGTACTAACTCAAATGCTTGAGAGTACTTGGTTGTGTGAGAGGACTTGGGTTCAAGTCCTATGTGTGCAAATTATGTGTTGTTTGATTTATTATTAATTTTAATATTATACATGGTCAGGTTGGGTGATAACATGATTATAGAAGTATGTGAATTGTCAAGAAACATGAATTGGCTTGATGGTTTAGCTTTGACTTAGCATTGGTATGGTCATGGGTTTAAACCTTGGTGAGCCAGATTTAACAAACCTAGCAGGATGGGCAGCCAAGGGGCTGAGAAACAAAAGTAATGGCCCTTGAATAGCAATTAAGCCATATTCTCATTTTTTTTTTTGCATTAACCAAGTACTAAGGCCTATAAAAGGCAAATTTTGAGAGAAGAAGAGGGTTTTGAGAGGCTTTTTTCAGAGAGTTTGGTGAGGTACACGAATTTAAGGAAAAACAGTGGGTTGAGAGTGAATTACAAGGGGCTAATTGAAGTGGTGATAAGGAAAGCTTTAGTGATCAAAGGAACTTTCCAATTTCAAGGTTTAACAAGGGGAAATTCCAGGTTAGGGGAGCCGAACTCGAAATTTTATGTCTGTTGTATTGTCTTGCATGATTGTGATGAAACTATGCCTGAAATTCGTGCTGCACATGAAGGAATTTGGGGTTATGGGTTTCGGTACTGTTTTATTGAATTTTTTGCCTAAATATGTGAATATAATGGGGTTCTGCACTGTATATGCTGTGATTATGCAAATTTGGGGTTGGGGCTTATATTGTGTATAAATTATGCTTGTAATGTGGGTACAAGGTAGTCACAACTGAACTGGTATGAATTGGAATGTGTTTTGGTCTCTGGTGCTGGTGTTTGTGTGCATGAAACAATGCAAGAGTTTGCACTACTCGCCCAAGCGAGCCAGGCTCGCCTAGGCAAGATATGCAAGGACGCGTACCACTTTTCTGCTCGAGATTATCGCTCAGGCGGAGGGTTTTTGGTTTGGGTAAAAGGTCATCTTGCTTAGGCGAGTGAGTCTCGCCTAAGCGAGAACTCGAGAAGGTTGAGTGATTTGACTTGGGCATTCTGCTTAGGCGTGGACCTCATTTTTTTTTAGTGAAAGAGTGTCTCGCTCAGGCGAGAGTCCCTTGCCTAAGCGAGAATTCGAAGAATGTTTTGATGTTGGCTTAACTCGCTGCCCAGGCGGGAGATTTGATTCTGGGGCGAAATGTGGTCTCGCCCAGGCGAGTGTAACTCGCCTAAGCGAGAGTTCGAGGCTGGTTTTGTGTGAGGTGCTCGCTTGGGCGAGGTAACCTAGCCTAAGCGAGATGGACTAGAGTACTTAGGCAAAGGCTTGAAGCTTAGCAAAGGATGGATGGATTATGTGTTTAAAGGCAAACAGTTATGTGGTATTAGACTGATTGGTGGTTGATTTGTGATGTGTGTACTATAAGGCTTCTGGGATATCTCATAAGTGGGTTTGCTGGTGTTCCTTGGGTTGTGGCCCGAAACGTATCCTTGAGTTGTGGCTCAAGATAGGGGTTAAGCACGTGGCATTCTATGGGTTGTGGCCCGGAATGACTTCCCTTGAGTTGTGGCTCGGGATAGCGGATGAACACGAGGAACTCTTGAGTTATGGCTCGGGTTCGCAAGTGTTGTCGGTGTGAGTGTGCTGGTTGTGGCCAGTACGGATGGGTCTAGATGGATTGCCCTCCTCAGTGATTGGTGACGAGTTTAGTAGTCTTGGGACGTTACGGACTATGTTCGTATTTGAGAATTCCACCTAGCGTTACGGTGTGTAATCCGTAGCATGGTTCCCGCACGTGCTCTATCGGTTGAACACTGCTAGCATGGTTGTGGCCATGTGGAAGGAAGGGAACGATTTTCCTTGATGTGCATTGATATTACATGGTTGTGGCCATGTGGAAGGAAAGGAACAAGTTTCCTTGATGTGCATTGAAATTTCATGGTTGTGGCCATGTGAAAGAGAAGGTGGAGGTTCCTTTGTGGTGAAATGATATCATACATGGTTGTGGCCATGTGGGATAAAAGAAGGGATTTTTCTTTTGATGTGTGATATATGTATGTGTTGATTATATTAGCTCACCCTATCTGCTTGTGTTTGGCGATGATCGTGTACGTGGTACACGTAACTAGATGATGTGGATGTAGGTGGTGCTGGTGAGGCTTAGACTCGGAGCGTGGGCTAGCTTGGGAGTTTTGTGTTTATCTATTTTATGTTTTTGGAAATAAATTGTAATCATTTCTCATTCAAACTTTGGAGGTTTTACTATGGATTATAATTATGATTTTGGATTACACTGGTTATATTAAAAGATTCGAATTTTCCCGTGTTTTTGGGAATTGATGAATGAATAAATGAAGCTGACGTATTATTTCTAGTTTATTTTATTTAAAACAGTGATATCCTGATGGGATGTTACATTCAACCAACCCCCCTTCTTGGCATTTCAACTATTTCAAAACTAACAATTGGTATCTAGAGCTAGGTACTTGAAATTTGCTCAAGTAAGGTCCTAAATCTGTTTTGAACTACTTGAAATGGTTGAAAACAAGTTACCCTTTGTTGAAGGTGCCTCAATTCATAGACCCCCTATGTTTAGTGGCATTAATTACCAATTTTGGAAAATTATGATGAAAATCTTTATTAAATCAATAGATCAAGGGATATGGGATGCAATCATAAATGGACCATATACTCCTAAGCATACTGTTGAAAATGTGCAGGTTGATAAGCCATGGACTCAATGGACCGAGGAAGAAAGGAGGAGAGCTCAATATGATTGCAATGCAAAGAATATCCTCACTTCATCTCTCAACATGGATGAGTTTATTTGTGTTTCACACTGCAAGAGTGCCAAGGAAATGTGAGAGGTTCTTGAAGTGACTTATGAAGGAACCAATGATGTTAAGAGAGTAAGGAAGCATGCCTTAATTCAAGAGTATGAGCTATTCAAAATGAAACAAGGAGAATCTATAGTGGGTGTGCAAAAGAGATTCACTCACATAGTCAATCATCTCATGGGTTTGGGTAAGGAATTTGACAAAGAAAAGTTAAACATCAAAGTGCTGAAGTGTCTTGATAGATCTTGGCAACCAAAGGTCACAGCTATCTCAGAAACAAGAGATCTATCCACTTTGACTACAGCTGCATTGTTTGGCAAGATTAAGGAGCATGAGATTGAGATGCAAAGGATTAATGAGCTTGAGTCAAGTGAGAAAAAGGTAAAGAACATAGCCTTGAAGACTAGCACCAAGAAGAATGAGGAACCTGAGGATGAGGTGGCTGAATCAAGTGAACGTGAGAACTTGAATCTCCTTGTCAAAAGGTTTGGTAAGTATCTCAAAAGGAAAGGTATCAAAGGTAATCCAAAGAGGTATACTTCCGAACACAATGAATCAAAATCTTCTAATTTTATATGTTATAAACTGTGGAAAACAAGGACATATAAAAATTGAATGTCCAGCTGCTAACAAAGAAAAAGAGAAAAGTGTTGATAGGAAAAAGGAGAAGAAGCCAAAGGAGAAACGTGCATACATTGCATGGGAGGACAATGATGATTCACCAACAAGTAGCTCCTCACAAGATGAGAGTGAAGAAGCCAACTTGTGCCTCATGGCTGGTTATGAGTCATCTTCTTCAAGCCAAGTAAGTTCTCTAGACATAAATGACTATAATCAATTGTTGCATGATTTTGAAGAGTTGCATATTGAAGCAAACAAGATTTCTGCATTAAACAATCGGTTGAAAGGCTTAAACAACTAGCTGGAAAATAGAGTTAGTCAACTGGAAAAAGAAACAGCTAATTTAAAAACTAATTTTGAACATTTAAAAATGATTTACAGTAATTCAATTGACTGCTTTAGAAATTAGTAAGCTGAAAAACCCTATAAAAACTACACAGTTTTGAAAAATCAAGTGACATACCTTATAAAGACCTGTGCAAGGTTCACAAAAGGGGAAGCAAACGTAGAGGTTGTTCTTGGTTCACAAAATTGTGTGTTTGGCAAAGCTGGACTTGGTTACAATCCTTCTTTTCAAAAGAAAACCAAGAAGTTCTCTAGTTTCTTTTCAAAAAGTATGCCAAATGACATGTCATTCATTTCATGCAACTATTATATGTAAAGAGGTCATGTTATTAAGAACTGTCATGCTAGAAAATATGATGTTCCTAAAGGGATTATGAAATGGATCCTAAAAGGATCTAGAAAGGCATAACCATGATGGACCCAACCTATCAAAGGGTACCAAGTAAACCAAATCTGTTTTGCAGGTCATGAAAGGTGATAAGAAAGATTTGTGGTACCTTGATAGTGGCTGTTCGAGACACATGACAGGAGATAAGACCAAATTAGCAAAGTTGGAGTTGAAGGAGGAAGGATTTGTAACCTATGGAGACAACAACAAAGGAAGAATCCTTGGAAATGGAGTCATAGGCAATGGATCCTCTTTCAACATCAAGAATGTGTTGCTGGTAGAAGGACTTAAAACACAATTTGATAAGTATAAGTCAACTATGTGATAAAGGCTTTAAAGTCATGTTTGAACCAAATAGTTGTTTGATATATGATGCATGTGGTAGTATTGTTTTGATAGGCAAAAGAGTCAATAACATATACCTACTTGATCTGCATCTTGCATAATTTAGCATCCATTGTTTGCTTAAAAAATAGGATGAGACTTGGTTATGGCATAGAAGACTTTGTCACATACACATGCAACATTTCAATCGGCTGAATAGAAAACAGCTGGTTGAAGGACTACCAAAACTCAAGTTTGAGAAGGATAGAGTGTGTGAAGCATGTC
>Ga0209589_1008373_pt1 | contig 16148 bp, 8 predicted proteins | sample CowpeawhiteBW_FD_187525 | JGI IMG/M metagenome (GOLD analysis project Ga0209589, IMG submission 187525) | Root nodule microbial communities of legume samples collected from California USA - Cow pea white BW (SPAdes) (version 2) | ecosystem: Host-associated > Plants > Roots > Nodule | place: USA... | reverse complement strand
GTGAAAGGAACCTTCACATCTAGATAGCTTGCTATCTTAATGTCCAGTGGGGATTTCACTTAGCTTTCTTAATCAACTCACACCATATTCAATCATCTTAAAAAGGAACAAGATAATCCTTCATCAAATCCTAAACTAGGACCAAATTGAAAAAAGTTAATAAAAACTAGGACCAAATGATTGTTTAAGCCAATCTTTTATTCTTCTACCAGATTTAAGTTATTTTTTATATATTTTTTTCTCTAATGAATGTGGTTTTTTTGGGAGATGGATGAACTATTTCAAGAAAACAACAAAGGTAATAAATTTTCTTCTTCTGTCCGATCTTTTTTGCTTTTACCATATGTAACTACTTTTTTATGTATTTTTTGCTCTCGAATATTTTTTTCTTCTACCACATTTAAGTTCTTTTCTATGTATTTTTTACTCTGATGAATGAAGTTTTTCTGGGAGATGGATGAACTGTTTGAAGAAAACAACAAAGGTAAGAGTTTTTCTTCTTCTCTTGGATCCTTTTTGCTTCTACCATATGTAATTATTTTTCTATGTCTTTTTATCTTTGATGATTGAAGGCTTTCTTTTAGATGAATTAACTGTTTGAAGAAGACAACAAAGGTACAAGCCATTTCTTTTAATTTCTTGACAAAGTTTAGTTTTTTTAAGGAATTGTCTTTTTTGTAACTAATTTTTTTAAAAAAAGTATCTCCCTTTCTTGGTTTTTCTTAACAAATTCTTGAACACATTCATGTTGTATTAATGATTTTAAAATTCCATTTTTTTCATTGAATTGTTGTATTTGTTGAGTTATAGTTCTCTTTGAATGAAGGTTTTATTTGAAAAAAATTATTTAACGATTGATTTTAACGTTATTACTTTTTATTTTTAATTTTTAAAATAATTTAATTTAATATATTTTTATTATTTATTATGCGGTAAATTTTAAGAACTCGTGCTTAAGGCAGGATTTATCTGAACTTTCCAAGGATATGCAATCAATTTTAACCATCATGTTGTATAGTTGTGACTATTGCAATATCTATGATGAGCACATTTATAGTTGTCTTTATATACAAATATACGAATGTTGAGTGCTTTTATATTTCTCAATATATAACTTTGTATTAAAAAATAAATTATTTATATTTAATTATTTAGCCATAATCATTGTTATTTAATAAGTTTTGTATTTGCATTATTTGTCTTTACTTCCCAAGGATATGCAATAAATTCGAACTATCATGATGTACAATTGTGACTTTTGGAATAACTATCATCATCGTATTCTCTTTATATAAACTCTAAATGTTGATTTCATTTATATTTCTCAAAAGTGACAACCTTCTTGTTCATTAGCAATCAACATGAAACAATCTTCTTCGTCTTCTCTTAGCAATCTTCTTTTATTACCAATCTTTTTAATTACTCTTCTTTTGTTTCTCTTACAATTGAATCAATGGCCACTCCACGATCCACACTTTGTGCAAAAATTACATTACGATGTTTCTCAAAGACTAGGTGTGTCTTATAATATTTCATTACATTTTCATATTTTATCTTTAGTTGCTTTCTATTTGTTTTGAACTTGCTGCTTTGACAAGGATTTTGGTTACGTGGGCAATTGTTGATTATGATTGTAATGTTCACAACGTTACATATAACATGGATATGCATAATCCAATGATTACCCAAGGCTGGGCTCATTTAAGATTTGTCTATGCTATTCATTCAAACAAATTTTTTTATGTTAAAATATGTTTTAAATTCTTCTTTCCAAATTTACTTCTCTAGACGGTCTTTAGACTCAAGAATCCAATCCAACTTTCTAAATAACATTGCAACCTATCATCCTCTAACTATGTCGAAGTTACTTTATTTGAAGTTACACTCTCCAGATATTATTATCAAGCCAGCCACTTGGTTAGATATTTTAGTTTCTTATATTTGTAGTTTTTTGTTTAAATTTAAATGCATTACTAATAAGTAACATGTTTTCACTTTTGTCTACAGTAATTGAAAAAAGACTTAGCGAGTTATTTTCACAAGATTGGATTGATAAGTCCCTTATCTCTAGAGTTTTTCTTAGTTTATTGCATTGTTTTGGGTAGGTTAAGGTGTTAATTATGAGTTATTAATCTAGAATTAGTTTAGTTACGATTCTAGTCTAATTTTACAAAAAGTAGGTTAATTAGGTATTTTTAATGCACTTTTAGTGTAATCCTTAGAAGTATTATTATTATGGTCTATTTTAGCATACAAGATAGGTCCATTTAGTTAGTTTAGTCTTAGTTTAGATATAAAGACTTAGAAGTAAAGTTGGTCTAGTGTAAACTAATTTTAGGAGCTTTTAAGTAGAGTTTAGTGTGCTTAACATCCAAATTTGAGGATTTTGAGTTTGATGCAAAAATAAAGATCAAGGAAGACCGCAATTATAAGGGGAGCCATGAGAGAAATCTGATCCATCCAATTTGCTCGATGGCCGAGTTGACTTTTTGGTTCAAATGTTGACCAAAGTTTGACCCAAAGTTGATTTTTTGATTTTCAAACCCAAATGAGATGGCACTTGTGGGGGAAGCTTTAGATCATTAAAATAAATATTTTTCTGACCCTAAGATGGCTGAGAAGTGGTCCATAGATACATAAAACTCGTGAACATCATATTTGCATGTTTAGTTCCTTTAGGTGATTTTTAGTTGTAACATGGTTTGATATTGTGAATTCTAAATTGTTTCCTTACTTGTGAATGCAGTCAGGGGTTCAGTAGGGTGCTGTTGGGAGAAAATTGGATGGAAGAAGTTGTTGCTGTGGGAAACCTGCCACCCAAGTTACTAGTTGGAATTTGCAAAGTAGTTTGGGAAAATAGGTTAGTTTAGTTAGTTAGTGAAACTTGTAGAACCAGTTGCAGGGTGTCGTATTGTATTAGTTTTGGCGCCACTGCATTCATACAGAACGGATCATTCGCACCATTCACAACCACCATCCATCTCTTCCATCACACGAACCATTTTCCTCTCCACCACAGAACCATTTCTGCTTTTCTTGTTCACTATTTTTCTGCATAATCTGCTACTGTTGTTGATGATTCTTGGAGTTGTTCCATGGTGACTCAATCCATTTTCACTGAACCGTTTGTTGTGAGCATGTTCTTCTTTAATATATTCGTATATTCTACGCAATTCCACCGTTCATCTTCTATGATTTTCCATTTCTTATGCTAAATTGAACTTGTAATTCAAGTATGCTTGGTTGAGTGATATTGGGCCATTTCAATACTGAAATTCGGATGAAGCCTTCTCGAATTTCAATACTTAGATATCAAATGTATTTTGATCTAAGCTCAATCATACATAAACCATATAGCTTGAATCACAGAACTCAATTCTGCAGAATCGCGCCACTGTTTCATTCGTATTTGATTTTCGACTTCAATGATTTTGTGTTTCTTGCGTTCGATTCATGCTTGTAACTTCATCTTGATGTTATGCGTAATGTTTCTGAACCATTTTCACACTTAATTCACCATTCGTTGCATTCAATTTCGCTCCACACATAGTTCGTTATTTCAGTTAATTAGGGTTCATGATTTAGGAATTCGAGTTTTACTCCATTGTTTTGCATTATTCTTGTTTGCATAATCAATAGAGACCAATTATAATCGTTATGCATCATTACATTTTCATTTCATGCTTTATATTTCGAGTTTTGATGTTGCCCTGTACCATACGCGTATGAACACTCTCGAGAATTTTCCAGATTTTTTATTTCTGTGTATATGAGTTCTAATTCACTTCTAGTGGTTGATTTGTGTTTCATTTAGATGTTAGAAGCATCCTGTATGTTTAGATTGTATTTAGGTCATCCACATTGATGATTCATTCATAGGCACACACTTAGTTCATCTTGAACTTTTATCAAACACTTTAGATACATTATAGTTCATGTAGGCATTTCATAAAAAAAATTGCATTTACCTACATTCGTACCATTTTAGGTTCATTTTAGTTTTAGTAGATTTTATTAGATTTCCTCTCATTTCACAAGACATATCCAATAAATCATTCATTTTCCTTTATCTATCCTTCGGAATGATCCTTGGTCAATCACTGTAATATATTAGTTAGTATTAGTGAGGAAATCGAGTTTTGACTAAATCTTTACGCGACATGAGGTTTATCAAAGGGCGCCATTGTCGGGGATAGGAAAAATTTGATTGATTCTTGAGTTTGATTTGTGATAGTTAGTTTAGGTAAATTCATTTTGGTAGTCTATGCATTGTAGATAGCTGGTTAGCGTTTTATTTTTTATGAGAATTAGTTCAGATTTGGTAATGTTTTTACCACTGTTCCAGTGCCATTCTTGGTGCTTTTTCGCTTGTGTGTTTTGTTGTGGTGAATGAACAGGTGGAGATCAGATCATAGGCTAAGAAGAGAATCAGCAAGAACATTCTTGAAGCTTGATCTGTGATATCAAAATTAAGTGGTGGTGCTCCTGTTTAAATTTGTTCAGAGTTGGAAACTGTTACATCTAATGATTTTTGCTGAGTTACACGAGGCTGCCAAGGTTTATTTGGCAAAGCATGCAATTGATGGAGTAAAAGATGCTGCTGATTCTTACTTAAGCTTCCACAACACTGAAGTTTTGCTTGATTATTTTGAGCTAGTGGTAGCTGCTATGGATGGTTCAATGCATCCAAATCCATTTCTAATCATTCACTGCCAACACTGGATGAAGTACTGTTGCTGCAGTAGCAAAGTGTTATGCAAAAGCAGGTCAGAGAAAGTTCACTTAAATGATAGTCATCATTGCAGTTCAAGATTTAAAGATTATTCTCTCAATACTACACATCCATCATGGTTTCATCCTTCTTATCTCAACTATCTTTATCTGTTTTCAGAATTTCTTGTTGCTGCCAATTTTAATTTTCAATTTTCATATGTTGCAGTAGCATTATTTTAGGCATATAGTGATTTGTTGCAATTGAATTTCCATTATGTAAATACTTGCGTAAGTAGTTTAGTTTGACGCATGAAAGCTTGTTTAGTTGTTGAATATAGTGATATAAGTAATGCTAGTTCTGTTTCAGTTTTGCATAGCTCCATAGTACTTTAGAGTTAGATAGATTTTAGGTTCATAGGTGAAAACTAGAATTCTACATAATTCTCTTCATTTCTCGTTATTGCTAGTCTTAGTTGTTTGAAACTTGTCGGAATTAGGTTAGGTAGTTTTTAATTGTTGTTTTAAGATTAGAGTAGGCTATTGTCCTGTTTTTGCTATTTTTAGCTATGTTTCTTAGGTTCATTGGGTCATATATTAGATTTCATGCTTTCTTAAGTAGATAGGAATATAGTTAGCTTTGTTTTATGATTTTAAAGTTGTGTGCAGAGTTACTTTTCAATTTTTGCTTTCTGTCTAATGCAGTCCATAGTTGTCCTTAGTCTAACATACATTTTAAGGTTTAAATAGGTGGTTTTTGTTGTTTGGCATAGTTAATTTTCTGTTTTCATAAGTTTTAGCTTGATAATTCATATTAAGTTGCATGAAAACGTAACTCTGACAATTTTGAACACCTTTGCTTGTCTGGCCCATAACGTCCTCCACAGTGATCCAATTAAGTTGGTTCTTTTTGCATTGGATTCCTTATTCAATTACCTTTAATTTTAATGCAAGAACTTAATGTTTGAGTTCTGTGGTGGTTGCAGTTTGGTTTCAAAGTTGGCAGACAGTTTGTGGAGTTCGTTCTTTAATGCATTATGACGTCTGCATATATCAGATTGTAATTCTTCCACTGTTTTTGACTTTTAGCTTGGTTTTTTTCTTCCTTTTACATTTTAGAAGGTGTCTAAGTAGTTGATTAGTATTTCTAATAGCTAGATTAGTACAGTTTTCAGTTTTAACATTTTCTGACCATTTCTAGTTCAATTTTTTTTGTTTTCACTAGGCAAATTTTCAGTTCCTTGTTGTTTCTGAATTATGACTTGTTTCACATCTTTCTTTTGCTAATTGGAAGTTGTCCAAATGGGTTTATAACAATTTCTTGTAGTAGTTTAGTCCAGTTCTTTGATTTTGAGTTTTTAGCCTAGTTTAATGTTAGTTTTAGGTCCTAGGTAACTAGATTTTGAGTTGTAGCTAGTTTTGGTAGTTTGAACTGTCTTTTAGTTATATTTTGTCCTTATAAATGTGTTAGGATAGTTAGGTTACTACTCAATAGGTTAGATTAGCACATGCATATGCATTTGGGCTAGTTTGGTAGACTATTTTTAGTTCTAGGTAGTGATTTTTGGTAAACCTTTTAGGAGATAGTTTCTGAGCAAGGAGTAAGTTTTCTTTGGTCATTTTAACTTTTTCTAGGTAGTCTCATTCCAGATTTACTCATGCTTTAGCCTAACCTTAGTTTTAGCCTGGTTTTAAGGTGTTTATAGAGGTTTTAGGTGGTGAAATTTTGAGTTTTAGGTAGAGCTTGAGTTCTAAGTTGTTCCTAGGTTCCTTTAGCCATTTTAAGCTTGTTGAGTAAGTTCTTTGTGTTATTTTTCCCAGTTTTCACATATTTGTATTTTTTTCTTTCTTTCCTAACCTAGCTTTGATTTGCATGTGGTAGGAGAAGATCTAGTTAGAGTGAATAAGCATTTCAATCATTTCTTTTGCTCCAAATCATTGAGTCAAGTCTGTTTTTTTTTGCATGAAAAAGTGTGGCACGGACAGTTTTGGCAAAATTTGACCATGGAGAGAATTGAGCCTAAAACTTGCATTCTTGTGTGTGCATTCATTCATGAAAGTGGCATTCTAGGGTTTGCTTTGTTCCTTTGCATAATTGGTCATGAAATGCGATTTGTTGATATGATCTAGGAAATTTTTTATGCAGCCACTTGCAAATAAAGTCTGCCCTGAAAAATCACCATTACACCCTCATTTTGAGCTAGAATTGACCATATTTTCTTGAGAAACCTGATCCTGATAGCAGCCTTTTTGCCCTAAAAAACCAAGATTTTACCCTATCCTTGGGATGTGAAGGGAATTTGGATGAGTTGTAGGATGGTGCTATGTTCAAGTGTGGGGATGTGTGATCTTTGAAGGTGCGTAGATGAAAAAAATGTGGCTGGACCAGCAGGGATTAAAAGGGAAAATGTGTAAAAAGTTGGAACATAATTGGAAAAAAAGGAAGGAAAAAGAAAAAAATAAATAAAAGCAAGGAAGTGGAGTGGGAACTGTTGGAACATAGTGTGCATACTAAAACAGTTCTGCACTTGAACTCATCACTCTCCACCCTCATTCCCTTCACATTTCAAGATTCAAAGCCTTGCTTACCTTTCATATACCACACCCTTAGCCCAATCTCATTACAAGCCATTGAATAAGTCCTTTTGATCTTCAAATTGCTTCATTGGTATTGTTTAGGAACTTTGCAAAGCCATAAGGATGTTCACTGGATTGAGTTGTGAGAGCAAAGATGAGCCATACACTTGAGTGTAGAGTGAAAACACATCCTGTGAGGTTGAAACTGTTTTTGCCACTACATTTTGATTGTTCTCTACTTGAATTCTTCGTTTAGAGTTGTTTTTGATGATGGAATGTTTGGCACCTTGAACTGGATTATTTTGCTAGCATGTGCAGGTTCGAATTAGGATTTTTGGAGAGCTTTTTGATGCAGAATTGTGAAGCTTGAGTTGTAGGTTTTTAGAAGTGTTAGTAGTTTTTCCTAACATCGCCCAAGAGTGCAATGGTATTAAGTGTGGGGATGTGATAAGTCCCTTATCTCTAGAGATTTTGCTTAGCTTATTGCATTGTTTTGGGTAGTTTAAGGTGTTAATTAGGAGTTACTAGTCTAGAATTAGTTAAATTAGAATTCTAGTCTAATTTTACAAAAGTAGGGTAATTAGGTGTTTTTAATGCATTTTTAGTGTAACCCATGGAAGTATTCATATTATGGTTTAGTTTGGGATACAAGATAGGTCCATAAATAGATAGGAACATATTAGTTTTTAATGTATTTTCGTGTTTATTGTTCAACATCGGGTATTTCGCATTGTTTCCCCTTTTTACGTAACATGTGATTACATGGGTAGCAACATGTAATGCCTTCTGACATAATTGCTGATATTTGCAGCTTTCACAAAAACATATTACTATCTATTCTATAGGTTTAGGTCAAAACTATAAATTTCTATTAGGAAAATGATATTTAACCCATTTATGTGTCACCTGACATGGAATTAGGATTTTGATTTTTAAATTTTGTTTAACCGTTTTGACGTGGCATTGAACTGATTCAGAAGAGGTGGGGCGCGTGAGAAAGAAAGATAGGTTTAGAAACGAAGGGACGGGGAGAAAAGGAGGGTTAGGGTTTCATATGCACCGTCAGTGGCCATTCTTCTTCCATTTGTTCTCCATAACGACGGGGCCAAGGGATTGAGAGACACCCATGTTCTCCTACATCTCTTCTAGCGAGCCCAAAGAGGAATAGCCGCTACACAACCAACCCTTGCCGTCGATGTTGGTAGCTGCGTCATCTCTCTTGCTTTCAAAGAAAACTAGGTTTTGCTTCTTTTGTCTTGCTCTCAAAGAAAATCGCATCCCACGTCGTCTCGCGGCTGCGCAAGGTCCTGTTTATTCCTCTCTATTTCATTATTTATTGGTGTGGTTTGGATTCTAATAATATGTTCCATTCTGCATTTTCTTCCCAACTATGGTATAGTTAAATAGGAATAGCTCTATATTATATTTTTACTCATTTATTTTGGAAAATTTGTTCCTTTGTCTTCATGTATAACTCTACAAGATTTGTTTGCAATACAGTGTTTTAAATATTTACTCCGCATTGATATCATTTTTATGATTCTCCTATAATTTTAGGATTTTGTACTAAGGAAAACCTTATGATTCTTATGTCACACGATATATGTTTTAATATGCTTAAACAAAGCACAGATTAAGTGCTTTCAGTAATTGAACTTACACTTTAAATTGGAGTCATCTACTGTGATCCAATGTAAGGAAAGAAAGAATTTGATCAAGTTTATTTTGAATTTTTATTCTTTCATTGTTTTCGGGAGAGTCAATGAACTGAAATCAGAAATTGATGTTTCTGATGATATTGTTATGAAGTTTAAGCAGTTTTGGGCTCACTTTAAAGGTTCACCTCTAAAAGGTGGTATTTTGATACATACATCTAGTATTGCTTGTATTAGTTAAATTCATATATTTTGAATCCTTTGTTTTCTACCAATATTTATGATTTTATATTATCTATAAGAAATTGGACTATAAATTATTTATCACATCATTTTATTTTTTAATCCAACTATGTCCAGACTAGACATGCCAAATTTGGTTAATGCATGTACATGTTTTTTGTGTTTTTTGGGATGCTATCATATATGCATATTGTGTGAGATGAAAATTCTAAAGCCTTTTCAAACCGATCCAAGGAGGAATGCTATTCTGCGAGGAATTTGCCCGCAAGTATTTGGCCTTTTTGCTGTTAAGTTGGCTGGTATGGCTCTTAGGTTTGTTAGTATGAATAAGAACAAGAGGAAGAAAGGTTAGAAAAGTTTGTTCGCAAAGTAGAAAACTTCTGCGTCCTTCTTAGTGTAGAAGAAACATCGTCCAGAGTTTCAGAGTTTCAAAGCTTTTCCTGTCTTTCATAGGCCGATATCGGCAATGAGTTATAGGTTTGTTAGTTTGAATAAGAATGCGAGAGATTGTTCTTCTCAAACTGAGAATTATTTTTAAGGTTGTATGTGTCGCTGATAATAAATGAGAGGATTTGTAAAGTTGTCTTGGTTTTTTAAGAACTGATTTTTATTCCTGATACATGTCAATAAGGGATATACATTGTAAGTATTTGAATAAATCAAGAATAGAAATAGAGGATGGGAAATTAGATAAGTTAATTTGCTTATTTTAAACATTGGAATGATTTTAGATATCTCTTGACAGGATTTAATTAGGAGATGACAATGATTTCAAACAGTATAAATAAGAGATTTTTTACCCTTATTATAAAAAAAATCCTACATGAGTTTCTTGTCATTCTACATCATTTTACAATACTGATTTGTTCAAGTGTTCAATTTTACAAGTTGAGATACTGGTGTAACAAACTTAGTTCACACATAATAAAAGCATCTATACACTTGCTCTGACTCATGAGTCAACTCTAAATAACAAGTACGATGATGAAAAATAAAGAATTTCATAAGATTTTTGTGATTCCTTTCTATATGGCATGATTAGTGAAGTTTAATATTTTTTATTTCTATTTGGTAATCATATTTTAAACTCTTGTTTTAATGGTGATAATGTTACTTTCACCAAAATGAGAAATGGTGCACTGTTAACTAGTATTATGGTATGATCTGGTGCGTACTGTATTTATTTATGTGATGGTTGGTATATTTCTTTATTGTGATGTTATTAGGGAGAAGATAATGGAAGTGGTTAAAGGCTTGAAGTATGTGTAAATGCATGCGGGCACTGAGATAGGAACAACTATACTTGGAATAAGGTATTATACAATAATGTATAGGCAAGTCAAAGGAAATGAAGAAAAGACAAATTGTGACGATAGGTCATGTATTTAAGTGTACAATTATGCGTCTTTCTTGTTATAAGATTTTGTATAGATAATAAGATAACACTACACATTTTATTTTATTAGAATAAATTGTCTTTATGTGTACAATTATGTGTCTTTCTCGATATAATATTTTGTACAGATAACTAAGCACATTGTATTTTATTATAATAAAATATTTTTACATGTACAATTATGTGCCTTTCTCGATGTGAGATTTTGCACAGATAAAACTGTATATTGAATTTTTTATTAGTTTCAGTCAAGAGAGCACGGGTTGATCCTGATGGGGTATAATCATTGTCATTAAAAACTTTACTCAGTCCTAGCATTGACTGAAATCAGAAAAACATTAAAAGGCCTTATGTAGAGTAGGAAAAAAGACATTCAAAATAACTGTCTTGATGTTTTGTATTTACGTGTACAAATATATGTCTTTCTCGATGTGATATTTTGTACAGATAACACTGCACATTGAATTTTTCTATTACCACACAACTTAATCCTTGCACCCAATGGGTATAGATGTTGTCATTAAATTTTTTACCAAAATGGAGTTTCGTACAGTAAATGAAGAGGTTAAAAATTTTTATAAGACTTATGAAAATAAGGAAACACTTACAAAAGAAACTATCTTTAAATGTACTATGTGTCTTTCCCTATGTAAGATTTTGTACATATTAAACTGCACATCAAAACTATCTTTACATACACAATTATGTGTCTTTCCCTATGTAAGATTTTGTACATATTAAATTGCACATTGGAATATCAATGTGTAGGAAGTCATATGGTATGTGTTATTTAAAATGGCATTCTGTGTACAATTATTTATTTTTTTATTTGTAAAATTTTGTACACATGGTCAGACTCATTAAGTAGTTCTCACAACAGTAAATGGTTACTCTCAATACGCTATTATTTGTCAATTAATTGGTTGATCAAGTCACCGTTCACTAAAACTAGATAAATCATTGTTTACTACTAACACAATAACAACAACAAACTTAAATGACTTTTTGTGTACAACTATATGTCTATTTCTTTGTAAGATTTTGTACACATGGTTCGTCTCTTTCTTTCTAAGATTTTGTACACATGGTCCTGCTCATTCAATTAAGTCACAGTACTAGTGAGAGACGTAAGTGTTTTTTTATGTACAATTATCTATCTTTTTTCTTCATAAAATTTTGTACACATGGTCATCCTCATTCAATTAAGTAATTTCATTAACATGATTACTCCCAAAATTAATTTTCATTCGTTGTTTCACCAACTCATCCGTTTAGTGCCATCACAAAAGCACATTTACAATCTTACTCTATACTAAGTACTAAGAAAAGATGTAAGTGTTTTTTTATGTACAATTATTTGTCTTTTTTCTTTATAAGATTTTGTACATATGGTCATGGTTGTGTTTATTTAATTAAGTTGTTCTCATAACAGTAAATGGTCAACATCAAGAATACAATCAAACAAAAGCAACTGATTTTAAATAATGTTATAATGAAAATGGTTATTAAAAATTAAAAATCAAAATATAAAACCAAACTAGTGATTCACTATTCAAAGATATATAATAAAATTCAAATACACTTTTTCTATTAAACCAAGTAGAAGTAAAACATTGTACCCAACTAACACACGTAAATATAGAAAAATATTATATTGTTAGTTGTAGATGATTTTCTTCCTTTATTTGAGGTATCATAAACACTTGAAAAATCACTTGCCTGTAAAGAAAATGAACAAAAACTTATTAGTAAATACGACTAAGATGACAAAACACAGTTACTCATAGTTGGAACTCACAATTGCTAATGGAACTAGGTACTAGCACATAAAAAAACATTTTGCTGCATAAAATAGAACACGAAGGCAGCAATTTGACAGCAACCAAACTGGTAATGGAACCTATACCTAAGCATTGGAAAAGTGCAAAACTAGCATGATGCAGAATATGAAAAAATGAATACAATTCCAAAAGGCTGCAATGTGCAATGACATGTGCTATGATACAAATCCATAAATTATATGGCAGCAGAAAATAAGATTTTAATACATGACCATGGCAACATAAATTATTCTGTGATAGCAATGGCTAAATGTATGCACAATCAGAATTATATATAAAACAGGGGCATCAACGTGCTGAGTACCATGCTAAATGCTGGAAGAAAATGGAGCTGCAACCAATGTGATTATGCAGCCAAACTGATGCAGAAGTTTAGACCAAAATGAAGACTCACATTTGCCACACCATGACAGATTCCACCCATTTATGCAATGCAGTGCTTACACAATTACCAATCACCTCAATGGATGCTAAGCTGCCAAATTAAAATGCTAACACAGGACAAATTTTAGCTCCCATTAGCAAAGTAATTAGGTTATATTCACCTCATGAATTTTGATTCAAAATTGAACTATGAATGCATAACTGAAATTTCCTAGAGAATCTATATGGCAACAATATTTTGATCTAACCAATCTGTAACAACAATAAGTTTTAACAGAATTGAATGCAGAAAGTGAGTGCAGATGAACAACATGGACATATTATGTATGTGAATGCTAAGATGAGCTAAATTGGTCTAGAATGAAAAGGAAAGCATGGACACCAAGAAAGGTAGTTGAACTTTGATGGAAGTGTGCATGAAGTCATGTGGCAACAGAAACTTAAAGTTAATCACACGGCTGTCATGTTTTCTCCTTCCCTCTACAATGAATTTGAATCCAATCTCACTCTATGTTGAACCCAACAAAAATCATAAACATTGTTATGCCTAAATTCCTTATACCCATATTGTGGCAATCATTCCCATAGCCCCATGAAACCCACTTCATCTTTTATCCTAAAATTAAAAATAAAGAAACAAGATCCATTATACTCAACTTCAATTACCCATATTTCAAAAACTCACCTCCATCAAAATCCAGTTCACATTTTTGCCAAAAGGAAAAACTTTGAGTGTTTTCAGTGGGTAAGAGTTGAATGACGACGAAGAAGGGAAAACAAATGAAGAATGGTTGGCTCTTCTTTCAAATGTGCCTCTTCAAGTTCTGTAACCAAACAAAAAATTTAAATGCTTTATGTGGGTGAGCATTGAGCTAAGACAAAAGAGAAAAAAAGAATGCAAACGCACAACAGATTGACGATAAAGTTTTCTTCTTTCAAATGCACCTCTAAGGAGAACAATGTTGTGGCAACAACAGATGGTAAGGCTAAATGTTGTGGCAGCAACGGATGGTGAGGCTAAATGTTGTGGCAGCAACGGATGGTGAGGCTAACCACAACAAAGGACGAAAACCACTGAAGAAAGAACAAGGCTTTCGAAAAGTGAGAGACTAAGTGCTTTCATCATTTAAGCGAACAAGCGACAACGGAACCAATACGCGCACGCGCCCATGCTTTTTCCACTCCAACACTTAGTTAAATTGCCATATCACACCCATTAAAATAATTCGAAAATGAAAATTAAAAAGCCACACAAGAGAGACACGTAAGTGGATTAAAAAAGGGATCAAATGTGCTAGGTTAAAGTATCATTTTCCTTTGTATTAATAGTGTATGCGAGTGACTTCGTAATTTTTTGTCCTTTCTGAATTGTTCTACCATACAAAACTTTCTACCCATTAACGCTTTCTTCCCTAACTTCTTCTTGTTGTCATATTCATGTTAGTAGTAAGGCTGAAGTTGGACGTCAACTTTATTTATGTTTGTATTGTTTCAGTAAAAAAATAGTTGGATGTATATACAGGCCTTTAAAAGTTTATTTAAGTTTGCTTTATGCTTTTTTATTTTCATTTCTATTATTTTAAAATTATTATTTACATATCTTATTTATTTATTCACTTTTTTATATTATGTGTATGCATATATATATATATATATATATATATATATATATATATATATATATATATATATATATATATATATATATATATATATATATATATATATACATATATATATATATATATATATATTTAAATATATTTTATATTTATATCTAAATATGTATGTTATCACAAATCTTAACTCATTTGTGCACAGTTTTATTTTGTATACAACTGCTGTGAGTTCAATATGTCTCTTTGTGAAGTTCAAAAGCAATGCCACAATATAAGTGAAGTTACTCTAAAGAAAGAAAACTGGAACATCATTGTTAGGTTCATACGTTTATGGTTTGTTCTAGATTTTAATAAATAAAGGTGTCCTTTCTCCATGGAGTTAGTTATTCAAGACAAACAAGTACTTTTGCCTTTAAGTTTTTGTAACATGTTTATTTAAGACTTCTTTATATTGAAAACATGTGTTGTGTATTGAGTTTTTATAGGGAGACAAAATATATGCGTCCATTCAATGTACTCTAATTTACAAATTTTAGAATGAAATATCTGAAGGTCAGGTTTATGGAATCCAAATCTCAGTGTTGCTCCAAATAGTGAAATATACCGAACCTCACACCACCCTTATAAGATAAATTTCCAATTTGGTACAAAAGTTCCTTTGCTTGATACTAAGTTGGTTCCCGATATCAAACCTCAATACATACCTTTGTCTGTATTGTCTTCCACCAAATTTGACATTGATTATTTAGTAGGTAAGTTAATATTTATAGTTTACTATTTTTATTATTATTAGGTTTTACTTTTTTCTTTTATTTATTTCATTTTTTTATTTTGTTATTATTTTGTTGTCATCATTTGTTTGTATTATTATGTAGATATTTTGGGAGTACTAGTAAGGGTTTGAACTGAAAGAGACTTGCGTGTAGATGAAAAAAATAAACAAAATTGAATGTCATTGACTTAGAAGCATATGGGTAATATAGTTTTCAAATTTAAAAGATAGATTTTTCTTTTTATGTATTTCGCATAAAATTTGACTAACCGTTCATGTAAATTATAGGGTTTGAATTGAATGTATTTTGTTCGATATTTATGTGGATAAACTAAATGATTTTCTTTCATTTGGAGAAGTACAAAATGTTGTAATAAATATAGAGTTCGCTAAAGTTAAAATTTTTCAAGGTATATTGTTGTTATTCATGATATACATTTTTTTACATTATTATGAATGTTGTTTTGAGTTACACTATTCTTCTAATATAGATAAGGTTCAAGTTTAGAATTGTAAGTACTAATTGTAGCCGTTGATTATTTTACCAAATGGATCGAGGCCAAGCCGCTAACCACCATCACGGCCCAGCAAGTCCAGCAGTTCATGTGGAAGGACATTATATGCAGATATGGTGTACCACATACCATTATAACAGACAATGGCCGACAATTTATCGACAAAGAGTTAGCCAAATTCTACACCGGCCTAGGCATCAAGCACATAACAAGCTCTGTAGAACATCCACAAACCAATGGGCAAGCAGAGACAGCAAATAAAGTTATCCTCATGGAGCTGCGCAAGAGGTTGGATACCGTCAAAGGCCGATGGCCTAAAGAGTTAATAGAAGTACTATAGGCTTACAGATGCACCCCCCAATCATCAACAAACAAATCCCCATTCAGCCTAGTCTACGGCGCAGACACCATGATACCGGTAGAAATAGGCGAACCA
>Ga0209589_1008370_pt1 | contig 16157 bp, 5 predicted proteins | sample CowpeawhiteBW_FD_187525 | JGI IMG/M metagenome (GOLD analysis project Ga0209589, IMG submission 187525) | Root nodule microbial communities of legume samples collected from California USA - Cow pea white BW (SPAdes) (version 2) | ecosystem: Host-associated > Plants > Roots > Nodule | place: USA... | reverse complement strand
ACAAGAACTTTTTGATAGTTTAACGATTTATTTCAGCGATATATATATATATATATATATATATATATATTTTTAAGTACTGTAACTACCAATTTCCCAAATATATAAATTTGATGATTACAAAATCCAGTGTATTTTAATCATGAGAAACTGCATACAGGTCCAGAGCAGAAGATTACAATTTGATAGAATAAATATAAATATTAGTTGAGTTTAGTCTAAACTTTCTTTTTCGGAAAAGAAAGAAAATCCAAATGCACAGGTAGGTAGCAGAGGACGACAACACAACACATCACAAAAATCATTCCTCTCTCCTTCCTATATACACTGAACAAGCTGAACAAGCTGAACAGTACAGTACAGTACAACGGAGAAGTAGTGTGGTAAGTCTGAAGAGAAAGAAAGAAAGGAATAAAACCCCAAATATACTGTTTTTACGGATATTCCAACAATACCCTCGAATATTCCCTCCCTCCAACCGTTATATCTATCACCTCTTTCATCCGCTATTTCCTCTCCTCCCTTCCTCTCTCCTTACCAAAATTAAATTTCTCTTTCCAATTTGTTTCTCTTACCACCGTTTTCCTAACAGAAGCCATGAAATTCGGAAAGAGCCTCAGCACCCAGATCGAGAAAACCCTGCCGGAGTGGCGCGACAAGTTCCTCTCCTACAAGGAGCTCAAGAAGAAGCTTAAACAATTTGAACCTCCTGCTGCCGCCGATGACCGCCCCGGAAAACGCCTCAAGTCTGATGCCGCACCCACTGCCGCCGACATGTCCAAGGAGGAGACCGACTTCCACGACTTGCTCGAGAATGAACTCGACAAATTCAACACCTTCTTCGTTGAGAAGGAGGAAGAGTACATTATCAGACTCAAGGTACTCTCCTCCGTGATTCCTCTCTTTCTGTCTCCTCTCCTCTTTCGCTGCTGTGTGGAAGATCTGTTTCCTTTTTGTAGTTTTTGGTTTGTTTTTTCTATTCAATGCTAAATAGCTAAATACTGAATTTCTACGATTTGTTTGGCTTTTTAGTTTTTGCCTGGAGGAGTTTGACATTATTATTGGCTTTTGATCAAATGAGTGGGTTTTTATATTTTTCGCGGTATGTTATTATGGAGTTTAATATTAATTAGTGAAGAAACTTGTAGATTCACAAGCTATGAACGTGGATGGATGGATGACGTTGTGGTTAAAAAAGAGAATTGGGATTTTGATTAGGCGTGAAGCTTCTTATTGCAATTTGGCAATGCTAATTTGTCTTGTTTTTCTTCTGCACAATATTATGACCTTTTTTTTAGGTCTTCTGTTTATTTATTGTAACCGCTGGTTATGCATATTCTGTATGATCTTTTTAATTTTTATTTAAGCTGGTGCAGGGTGATTTATATGATAAAATAGTTAGATAACCGGAAGCTCTAATGTTTGTTATCGTTGAAATATACAGGAGTTACAAGATAGGGTGAACAAAGTTAAGGATTCTAGTGAAGAGATGATGAAAATCCGAAAGGAAATTGTGGATTTCCATGGAGAGATGGTCTTGCTGGAAAACTACAGTGCTCTGAACTATACAGGTACTTTTAACTTTCATATGTATTGTTATATTTGCTTATTTTTCTTTATTGTTATTGAAATCTGGATTCTTTCTTTACATTTCAAACTTTGCCCAAGTTCATCGTAGCGTTACGGAACTTCTAAGTACTGTGGGAAAATCAAGTAATAAGATGGAATAGGATTCGTTTCCAATACAAGTTGTCCATTGCTACGAAAATAGTTATTTTTAGACTTATAGGCACTTATATAAGTACAATGGATGGTCAAGTAATGGGATGGAATAGGATTCGTTTCCCATACATATTGTCCATTGCTCCTCAAAATTCCTTGGCCAAGTTGGTAGGACAAAGCATATGCTTTTTCTTGGAATAAAGAATCTACTTTGAACATGTCCATGTTTCTGAAATTGGACATCTGGCCCTTTTATACCCAATAATCAGGCTTCCTTCTATCTACTTGGTAAGCAAGCCAGTTCAAGAAGAGTATGTCATGTTTTAATTAAATATGATGTTGATTTAATAAATATACGCAAAGGTCACATCATCTTAAAGCATAAACGATCAGGGAGTTTCACTTTTTTTTCTTGCCACTCGAGAGTGATTCTGATTTGAAAATGCTAAAAAGGCACATGGAATATGAACAATATGTGGTTTTCAGACAGATTTTCTGTGATAATTGTATCTTTACTATGCATTTTTTATCTGGAAACCAGTGTCAGCTTTAGATCTAACTAGCTCTAAAGATATACGCTTCTATGATCAGCCCGCAGTTAGTTAACTTGAGCATAAATTGAAGAATGTGATACTTATGATATTTCTTTCTTTAAATCAATTGTTCCATTCGAGGTATCTAATAATTGCCTCAATTTTCATTCCACAGGGCTAGTGAAAATACTGAAGAAGTATGACAAGAGAACTGGTGCTCTCATTCGCTTGCCCTTCATTCAGAAGGTCTTGCAACAACCTTTCTTTACCACTGACTTGCTCTACAAGCTTGTAAAGGAGTGTGAAACAATGTTGGACCGTCTTTTCCCTGAGAATGATCCTCCTCCTGTTTCTGGTGAGACAACACCCCAAGCTGAAGGTTGTGATCCTTCAACTTCAACCACTACCAAGAGTGATGGTGGTTTGCTGATTCCCAGGGAATTAGCTGAGATTGAGTACATGGAGAGCCTATATATGAAGAGTACAGTATCAGCTTTGCATGTTTTGCAGGAAATTAGAAGTGGAAGCTCAACTGTTAGCATGTTTTCTTTGCCACCGTTGAAGATAAGTGGTTCAGAAGAAACATGGAAGAAAATTCCGGTTCTTGAACAAGCAGCCAAGTAACCTGCTGGGTTACGTTGGCAGCAAAGTAGTGGGATGACTATTTTCTGATCACTTTTTTTTTTTTCCCTTTATATCGGATGCCTCTGTTATGCATGCCTTAGATACTAACACAGATGTAAGATGGTAAATGTAAAGATGGAATTAATTTTATAGAATTATAGGTTCCGTATAATAAAACCTCTGAAATTTAAAGAAGTTATGTTTTGACATTTTGCTAACATTCGTATTCTGTTGTAATGTAATCATATATTACGTATCTGGTTTATATAAGGATGCATTTGGAGATCAGATTTACTAGAACCCTGTATTCACGTCTAGTTTTTCTACTTGGCAATAGTAGATGACGCTCCAAGCTGCAATCGGAAGTTGGCGTTATAGAAAAGCTTGATGGTGGTAGTTGTAGGATTAATGGTAATTTCATGAAATCGTGAATCATTGAGCGTGTTTTTAATTTACGTGGAAAGTTGAAAAAGACGAAGAAGGAAATTAAGACAGGATAACTAAATTTTTGATAATTAAATTTTGACTAATGTTTTAGATAATTTTTTATTTTTTTATATTTCAAAACACTTAGATGTAGCGACCAAGACATTTTGTGGATTACTCTATCCAATTATGAAATGTAAGCAATCATTTGTGAATCATCAGTTATTCTCAGTAAAACAATGCTCCCAGACACATGTTACCCTCTTATAAGAAGAACTTTCCGTCTAGATGAATTGAATCTTGTCATAAATGATAAGATACATAATAACTAAACTTATAACCCAAAAGATAAAATGAACAAACTCATAAATTATTCATCAATTTTCATTAAAAAATAAAGAGTGTAATCAAATTTATATATTAATTCAAATTTATTTTCTTTTGAAAAACTAAATCAAAATAATTCTTTAAGAGGAAGACTCCTGAAGTCATAATTGGTAAGAGGACTTCATTTTCTTAGAAGTCATGTTTGCATGTACTATTTCTAATTTCATTTTTTATATTGAATAATCTGAGAAGTCATAATAATGTATAATTTTTTATATACATTTTTCAATTGATAATGAAATTGAAATGATAATTTTTTATATACATTTTTCACTCTGGTTAATAAATTAAAAAATTATATTAATTGAAAAAAACATGATAAAATTAAAAAAAGAGAGTAAAACATGTATTATTCACCTAAAATAAATTCAAATTAATGAGGAAATAAATAATAATAATAATAATAATATTATTATTATTATTATATATCCTTTTCATTCACTACATGATTAATTTCCATAGTCAGGAGATTTATTCTAACAAAAGAATTTTTATTTGTTTATTTGAAATTAATTTATTAATTCATTATGAATATAAGTACTTGTTCTTTTTTATTGTTTACGTCAGACATAATGGTTGAAAATAAAAGGGTTTAAGAAAAGATTATGTAAATGAATGGATAAGTTTAACATAAGTTAAAAAAAAGTGTTCTGTTTGTAAAAAACAGAGCTCATATAGAAAACCTTGTCTAATTAATGAAAATTAAATATTATAATATTTGTTTTCTCATTAATTTACATTTTATCAAGTAGAGCAACAATTTTTTTTACCAGCTTCTTTAATTTTCTCAACTCATTCAATTAATATGACCTTTTAATTCATTAATCAAATTTGAATTGATACAAAAAACAGAATAATTATTTCCTAAATAAAAAGTAAAAAAACTATCATCAAAGGGACGATTATAGTTACATGATCATTTTATAAATACAACACTTAACAAAAGAAAAAAAAAAACTCTAAATACGACTTCTAAAAGACACCTGAAGTGATGTTTATAAATATAACTTCAGTGAGAAGAAACTATAAGCAGAAAAACTTAAAAGAAGGTTATATGAATGGTTAAAATTTTGTAATGAAACATCTTACTTTTTTGTAAAGCCGTGATTTAAAAATAAAAACTACATTAAGATGAAAATTTTCCTTCAAAACTACCGTCTCATGACAGAAAAGAAAAATTAAAGATAAACCAACTACATAGTAAAACATATTTTTATTGGACAAAAGCGTCAAGCAAACTTACATATCTGCTGCTTGAACAGAAATTAACATGGGAAATTACTAGTTCAGCTACCTTAACAACACGATAAAATAATCCTAACAAGTGAAAGTAAGACAACAGCACGTAACAGAAGACAAACAAATAAACTGAAAAGCGCACGATTCATGAACACTGCAACATTTCCTGACAGAGAAAATTCAAGTAGAATAGGAAGCGGGGCAAGGAGGAATTGCTATGTCGGTGACCCCCTCTAACATCAATACGACACTCTTCATTGTTGGGCGCAGAAAAGCTTCATCTTGGATACACCAAAGTGCCACCTTAACCATATTTTCCACGGCAGTTTTGTCATCCACCACTTCCCAAGGAAAAAGCTTATTGAGTTTTCCTGCAACAAAACAGTTATAAGCCCAGGTGGAGAGACTAACCGCCTCAGGTTCAGGGACATGAACTTCGATGTTTCTTCTGCAACACAAAATCTCCAACAGCATTATTCCGTAGCTATAAACATCAGTCTTGACAGATATTGGGACATTCTTGTTCCATTCAGGGGCCACATACCCTCTTGTCCCTCTAGCCCCTGTCATGGTTCTGGTTTGATCAGGCATGAGAAGTTTCGCCAGCCCAAAATCGGATATTTTGGCTGTCCAGAACTCATCCACCAAGATGTTTTGAGGCTTTATGTCACAATGAATGATTGGAGCCTCACACTCTTCATGGAGATACATTATCCCTCTCGCAATCTCCACCGCTATTCTTACTCTCTCATCCCACTCTGGACGCCTCTGATTTTTACCCACGAAGATAAGATTTCCAAGGGAGCCATTGGACATGTATTCATACACCAGAAGCCTTTTAGAACCCTCCGCACAGAAACCCAACAAACGAACTAGATTCCTGTGACGGGTTTTTCCGATGGCTCTCATTTCTGCTTGGAACTCCCTTTCTCCTTCTTCCACCAACTTCTCCAGTCTCTTCACTGCAATCAACCTCTTACCTTTCTCCAACGCCCCCTTGTAAACTGCTCCGAAAGACCCTTTTCCCAGTTCTATCTTGAAATTATTTGTCGCTCTTTTTAGTTCGCTGTATGAAAACCTTCTCAAAGTCACCTCTTCATTCAGGCCCAGGTTCCCAGTTTCCATCAATCTTTTATACTTCAAAATCCGAATCTTGTACGTGTAGTGACTGGATATGACAATGGTTGAACACAAAAGCAGAGAAAATACGGATGTAATGACAATAATATGCACCGTTGCTTTATTACTTGTCGCCTTGATTGGTGGTGGTTCAGGCACAGGCACAGGATTATCGTTTTCCGTCCGATTGCTGAGGCTGTCTCCCACTTTCCATAGTAACACTGAGGTTCTGTAATCGCGTAATTGTCGTGTGAGATATCTCAAAGGCAGCCTTTGTTTCATGCAGCTTGCACCGTCGTAAAATGCAGCCTCACACTCGCAATCAGCCAAGCAAGCAGCGGAACATTCTTCTTGTGACATTTCAGCCATGAAATAAGGAACATCCACCCACCCAATATCCTCCTCTGACTTCATCTCATACGAGGTTGCGCTGTCTTTCTTCTCCCTACAATCTTCTTTCAGAAAGCTCCTTTTGCAGCCCAGAGTGGAGTCATTTTGATGTACGGAGATAAAACCCGAAAGACAGGAGCATAGTGGTTGATCGTCATCTAATGTGCAGTAGCTGTTGAAGCCACAAAAACCTTTTACTGAACACATGTCTTTAACCTGCGGCCATTGTTTCAAATTTTGGGTACTACCATTCTTAAAATGCGCATACAGATGAAATATCCCATCATAATTCAGGGTTGCACGATATATGATCCGGTTTCCATCATTAGCTAAAGATGAATTACTGACTACAATTAGAATCACCTTGGTCCTCCCATTGCTGCTTTCATTCAGAATCCGCAGAGTACCATTTCGGTCGAGAGAGTACTGATATTCCTCATCGCGATTAAGACCAAAACGAGTCTCAGTGTCCCAGTAAGCATCCGTTCCTGTGTCAGTTGTGTCCACTGGATACAGAACAAGATTTCCGTCATCCTGCATCTTGAGACGAAACCGTCCACTGGAATGATTGTTCTGTGATGAACTGCACACCAGTTGATGTCCGTTTGGAAGAGATTGACCACCCAACAAAGTATCTGTTGGGTAATCGAAGCTCTGCCATATGATGTCGTTTTTACTGTTGTAGAGCACAAAGTTTCCAGAATCGAGCACGGAGGCAGAGACAGCTTTTGCACTGGAATTAGCTGCAATAACCTTTTCTTCTCCTTGGTCGTCTATGATTACTAGTTTTCCATCCATGTTTAGTTGTAGCTTTGCACCTGAGGTTACCGGAGGATCGTTCCGTTGTGCAGTCCATACCACTGTCTTGTTCTCCCCGCTAACCAGCCAAATTGCAACCACAAACCCACCACCTTGTTCTAGTGAATAAAAACCAAATGCAAATTGAGCAGAAGGAGAAAGCCAGAAAGATGGAGTAGTACTCTGTGGAGCAAGTGTGGCACCGACTGGTATCTGTTGCGTTTCAACTCTTGTGCCCACAGACATGAGCAACAGGCAAGTTATTATCACGGCAATGATGTCCATAACATTAGAATTTGATGATTTCAGTCTGAGAAACCAGAAACAAGATCGCTATTTTCTGTTTCACTGCCCTTGCCTGGTTCAAATTTAAGCAAATTGGTCTCCCAAGACTTGCTTTTCTTGGTCATTTTTTCAAATCAACATCGTCCTGTCCCTACCAAAGAACATCTTAAGGTAATTAACACTCCAAGACTTGTTATGGACAAGTCTTTCGGTGACCAAGTAAATAAAAGAATAAAATACAGAAGAAAAAAAAATCTCTATTTCCTGATAAGTTACGACGAGAATGGTGAAGACCATGTCAGAGACGAGGTGAATTTGTGCCAGAGTTTTTCTATCATATATAAAATTGTACCAATATTAATTATGGAGCTATTAGATTTTATCGCTTTCGAAACTTCGTAGTTTAAATATCTTTATTTGTATAACTCTTGATTCATACAGGTTTAAAAGGTTAACTCGCTAATACTGTTATTAAAGTATTGTAAGTCATCATCTCTTCATTTTAGAAAAATAATTTGTACTTGTCCCTTTTTAATAATATTTTTAATTTATAAACTTCTAATCATGATTGCATTTAAATAGAGACAGAGATGAAGTCAGCAATAAAACCTATTGAGACCCATCTCGAAAATTAAGGTCTTTTATTTCATGAACTTTGAAGGTGGGAACTGGCGAGTAGAGAAGGTGGGTTTTGATATAATTGAAGCACAAGAAGAAGAACTGAAGATGAAAATGAAACTACAGTAGTAGAGACATAGAACAATGGTATAGAAGATGTTCCTAGGAATATTTAACGATGAGGGTGGGCTGGAGAGGGAGGAATTGGAATATCTTTCAATCCTTCCAACATCAAGATGACATTCTTTATCAAGGGACGAAGAGAAGGATTGTCTTGCACACACCACAACCCCACCTTCACCATTCTTTCCATTATCTTCCACTCCACACTTTCATCCTTCTTAACAACCCTATTTAATTGCCCTTCTGCAAAACATTTATATACCCAGCTGGAGAGAAGTATCTCTTCTGCTGAGGAAACTTTCATTTCTATGCTGCGTCTGCGGCACACGATCTCCAGCAGCACCATCCCAAAACTGTAAATGTCAAATTTTACCGACACCGGTGCTTCCTTCTGCCATTCAGGTGCCAAGTACTTGCTTGTCCCATCGTCCTCTTTTCTCATTCTTGAATGCTCACACTTCAGTAGTCTTGCAAATCCAAAATCAGAGATCTTTGCAGTCCACGTTTCATCCATAAGTATATTTCGAGGATTTATATTGCAATGGACGATGCGGACCTCACACTCATCGTGTAGATAAAGGATTCCTCTAGCAACATCCAATGCGATTTTTAGTCTGTCTCTCCAGGATATCTGTTTCTCATCATTGAAGAGAAGACTTCCCAGAGACCCGTTTCTTACGTATTCGTAAACGAGGAGACTCCCAGCTCCATCGATGCAAAAACCAATCAGCTTAACCAAATTCCTGTGATGTGTTCGAGCAATGGAAGTAATCTCATTCCGGAATTCCCTCTGCCAGTCACCAACAGCAACTCTCTCCAATCTCTTGACAGCGATATTTTGGTTGTCGTCACCTGTTTCGCCTCTGTAAACCGCTCCAAATGATCCTCTCCCTATCTCTTCCGTGAAGCTTCCAGTGGATTTGACAAGTTCATCGAAAGAAAACGAACGCAGAGAGCATTCTCCAGTCAATCCCAGGTTCTGATCACTTTCAGACAACGTTGTATACTTATGCACCTTCCGCTTGTAAGTGAAGAAAATGGACACAGCAAATATCAAAGATAACAATGAAATGGAACCCAAAGTAAAGGCTAGAATCATTATCACACTTTTCTTGTTATCCGTAACCACCTTGGATTTAGGCTTCTGAAAAAAGGTTCCTGGAATTGTGTTTTGGACGGTTCCTGAAGCATTCTTGAAGAGTGCCACCACAGATGAGTTTTGAAGCCGTCTGCCATATGTTAGCGGCAGTCCGTACTTTTCGCAGTTTCCCTTCCAATATAACACTGCCACGCAATCACAATCATCCCGTAAAGAGTTTTCGCACTCTTTCTTCTTCATCGGTACGACAGAATATGGTGTAGCGATCCAATACACATCCTCCAACTCAGCAATATTATACAAAATCATTTGGTTTGGGGCCTCACTGCTTCTACAACCATCTTGTGCATAGGCTAATACGCAGTCCCGAGACACGTTACCACTGGTGTTGGAGGGGACGAAGCCAGGAAAACACTCACACACCGCATCGCCTTTTACGTTTGAGCAATAAGTGTTAAACCCACAAAACCCCTTGATTTGACATTTCTCAAGCGAGGTACTCCACAGTACTCGGACATGTGTAGACTCGCTACTACTGTTCTCAAATTGGTGCTCATACAGTATGAGGTTCCCGTCTGCAGCAAGTGTTGCACGGTAGATTGAACTTGTGTTGTGTGATTTGTTTGGAGGGCTAATGTTTTTGTGCAAACAGGTAATCCCCTCACCAATGCAAAGAGAGCCCGCGGCACTAAGCCAGAGCTCTGCGAACATTTTAGCAGTGTTTGAAGCCCAGTAAGCATCAGAGGCAGATGCTGCGCTGTCCTTTGGATAAGCAACGAGGTTTCCATCTTCTTGCATGATGATAAAGAAAGCTCCACTGGAATAATCTTTTTCGGACACACTGGAAACCAGTTTGGCGTCGGAAGTTAAATTCTGACCTCCTAGTAAGGTGTGAGTTGGATTATCAAAGCTTTGCCAAACAACAGTACTGCCATTGCTATAGAGCACAAAGTTACCAGAATCAAGCATAGATGCTGAAGTTGTATTAATAGTTGAAATGAGAGCAAGGCTTTCTCTCCCACTTGGGAAAAGCCGCATACCAGTGGTGGTGATGTTCAACGTTGAATTCAAGGGGACTGGGTGGATATCACGGTTAGCAGTCCAGACTACAGTTTTCTGAGGAGCAGCAACCAGCCATATACCCACAGCAAAGCCATTACCCTGTGGGTAAAAGCCAAAAGCAAAGTGGCCAGAAGGTGATACCCATGAACTGTTATTCCCAATTTCAGTAGCATAGAGCCTAGACCCTGGCTTTATGATGCTCTCACCTTGTTTTGCAAATAGCATGCATAACACCCACAACACAACGGCTTCGAAGGCCATAGGATCCGGAAACTCAAACAAAACTCTTCTACCTTATCAAACTCAAACAAAATTTTATTACAGGGATTACTTAACATTTCTCCGTTGATTTCAGAAGTTGACCGACTTTCATGCACATGCTACGGTCTCCACCACAAAGACGTTTCGTAAGTTGGGAATCTAAATTTCACTTCAATTAAAATTAATTAAAAATAAAAAAATTGAGTACCATCGCTGACTCAATTATTTTAAGATTTTAAATAAGAAATATTATCAATTTCGTGTGAGTCAGATTTATGTTTATATCTTTCTGAAAAAAAAATGGAATTCATCTTTCCAGATAAAGTTTTCCACTCTCTTCCAATGTGGATAAGAAATGAAGTTGACGGTTTTTAACCGGTTGTGAGATTGGAAAGTCTGAAGTAATTCACACGTTCAAATTCAATTCTCAATGCAAGGAAGAAGTTTAGAGAATTGATAGCTTCAATTTGGAATTATCATAATAATCTCTTGGTATGGGAGAGTGGCATTCACGGCAACAAAGTAAATAAAGTAAATCAAGGTTTTTAAATTGTGATGTCATTTTTGTTGATTTCACATCAAGCAATCATTCACGCATTTACTAAATATTTATATTATTAGTAATATTAATGAAATTAAAGTATTTTTTTAGTTCCATACGTATAAATAAAGTTGGAATTCCATTCTTGTTGTTTAAACTTTCAAATTTGATAAATATAATATTTTTAATTTAGTATTAATATTTTTTACATGTTAAATAAATTTTTAGACTACTATTTAACCTAAAATTTATTAAGTGGTGTAAATATTTGAATTGAGAAAATTATCTCTGTTTACTTTATAAATTTGGATACTAAACTATATCAAGATTTGTAACATAAAATAATTTTAAATTTTGCATTAAATTTTAGGACCTACAAATATATTTAAATTTATTAATATCTTACAATTAATTTAACATACGTTTTTTATATTCTAAGTAATAATTATATTATCATAATTAATTATATAAAAAGGTTATCACTATATCATAGAGCTGATAGCTTAAATTTGGAATTGTCGACAAAATTTTCATGACATGGGAAGTCACAATAAAGTAAATGAAGGTTTTCAAAAATTTTCATGTCATTTTGTTGATTTCACATCAAACAATCAAATACACACTCTTACTAAATATTTATATTCCGAGTAATATTAATAAAAGTAAAATATATTTTAGTCGCACAAGTATAAATGAAGTTGGAATTCTAGTTTTGTTGTTTAAACTTTAAAATTTGGTAAACATAAACTTCTTAATTTAGTTTTAAAATTTTTACGTGTTAAATAATGTTTTAGACTAATATTTAATATGAAATTTATTAAATAATATAAACAGTAAGATTAAAAAAATTATCTCCACTCGATATTTAAATTTGGATACTAAATATATCAAGATTTGGAACATAAACAAATTTTGATTTTGCCTTAAACCTATTAATATCGTATAGTTAATTTAACATACATTCTTTGTATTCTAAGTAATAATTAAATTATCATAATTAATTTATCATTTGTATACAGTAACCGTTATATTAGAGAATTGACAGCTTCAATTTGAAATTATCGACAGAATCATGACATGGGATGGGAGAGTGGCACACACGGCAATAAAGTGAATGAAGGTTTTCAAATTCACATGTCATCTTATTGATTTCACATCAAACAATCGAACACACACTTTTACTAAATATTTATATTCCCAGTAATATTAATTAAAGTAAAATCCTATAACGTGTAAATGAAGGTGGAATTTCATTTTGTTGTTTAAACTTAAAAAATTAATAAATATAATTAATTTTTTTTATGTATTAAATAATGTTTTAACTAATGTTTAAGCTGAAATTTATTAATTGGTGTAAACAATTAGATTAAGAAAATTTTATGTTCATCTTTTAAATTTAGATATTAAGTTATATCAAAATTTGGATAATAAATAAATTTTAATTTTACGTCAAAATTAAGGGACTAAAAATACATTTAAACTTATATTAATATAGTTAATTAAACAGACGTTCATTTTAAGAAATAATTATATTATCATAATTAATTTAGCATCTATATACAATAATCACTGTATCAGATAATTCATAGCTTCAATTTAGAATATCGACAGTTCATTAAATAATTATATCATAATTAATTTAGCATCCATAAACAATAATCACTATATCAGAGAATTCATAGGTTCAATTTGGAATTATCGGCAGAATCATGGCACGGGAAAGTGGCACACAAAAATAAACGAAGGTTTTCAAATTCTTATCATTTTTGTTGATTTCACATCAAACAATAAAACATACACTCTTACAGAATCTCTATATTCCAAGTAATATTAATAGAAGTAAAATACTTTTTAGTCTCGTATAAATGAAGTTGGAATTTCATTTTGTTGTTTAAACTTTGAAATCTAATAAATACAATCTTCTTAGTATTAAGTTTTATTACGTTTTAAATAATATTTTAGTTTAAGCTGAAATTTATTAACTAGTATAAAGAGTTAGATTACAAAATTTATCTCTATTATATTTTTTAAATTTGGACATTAGACTATATCAAAATTTTAAAAAATAATCAAATTTAAATTTTCCATTAATATTTAAGGACTAAAATTATATTTAAACATATTAATATCATATATTTATTTTGACATACTTTTTTACATTCTAAGTAATAATTATATTATCATAATTAATTTAGCATCTGTATATAGTGATTACTATTCAAAGAATTGATAGCATTAAATGAAAGTTTTCAAATTGTCATGTCATTCTTTTATTTCACGTCAAAGAATCAATCACATACTCTTGTTGGTAAAACAATAATGTTTGTTGCAAGATTTTTATGGTGACACTTGCTAGGAACTTCAAGGAAATAATGGAAGAATTCTCTGTTATTATTTAAAGCCTTTTATAGTAAGTTATTGTTTGTATTTAGTATATTTAAGTTAGTTTAGAAATTCTTAAGAGAATAATTTGCACTTAACTCTCTCGGAAGATTTTTGATTTTACCAAACGTACCGTGATAATGGATTATTATAAATATTTTTCAGTTTTTAGATATGACTATGGAATAATTTATTATCCTAGAAAATATAGGTTAATCAATTATTAGCCCAAAAGAAATATTTTCAGATATGAAATAATTGATTATTGATAATTGGCATTATAATTTTTATTTTATTTTAATATCTTATTGTTATTTTATTTGATATTTTAGGTTTTATTCAATAAAAATGAAAGAGATAAATGTGTGGATTATATTTTGTAAATATGTGAAAATATATAAGAGATTTTGGGAGATTATCAACTAAATGAGTCAAAGATTATCAACAATATCATATATCCACAAAGTTAGTTATTCAATTCACAATAATAAGATTTAAATAATATATCAAAGTATGAAATCTTCAAAGATTAAAAGATATATCAAGGATTATCTATTACAATCTATTCAAGTACAAATAAAATCCATGGAAGTCTATAAATAAAAGGCTTGACATAGGTCAAAAACACATACTTTGAAATAAAGAAACTTGACATCTGCACACTTGAAAGTAAAAGAGCATCCTAAAGAATGAAAACATTTAATTTCAACACCAATCTAGTAATGCCACACAAATATTAAAATTCAAATTCATCACAGTTACCAATGTCAATTAATCATAGATGCAATACTAAAACATCAAACATTCTCAAATGAGCAGATTAAAAACCTAAATTTCATACTTTTCACATAACACATCATTCTGTTGGAAATATTTTAGTATAATTTAAATAAAATAAAATAAAATGCTACTGTTACTAACATTTTTTATGGAATTTTAATTTGATGGGTTAATGTTATTTATAGTTAACGACTATATATTTTTATTACGATCGACTATTGTGTCTCCATTTTCTACTTATAAATACAACCTAGGTGTATGGGGAAAGACAAAACAAAAACAACCACAAACACAAGAGTTTACTCAGAAGTGTTATTCTTTTCTTCTCGATATTATCTTAAGACATTGGTGTTCATAAGGTTCAAAGATATTTTGCTGCACTCGATCAATCTAACGGGTTGTTGTATCTTGAAGAGAAGCGCACGTGATTTTGTTTTGCCCTGTGCAGCAGGAACGTTTTCTCTCTAAGGATAGCGCTATGCGTGCCTCAACCCAATATATTCCTACTCCTTTCCTTGTTTATTTTTATTTTTTATTTATTATTGATATTATAATTATTGATATTTGATTAATATTCATTGATTTTTATATATGTCTGAGTGTTTTTATTGCTTAATAATTATTATTATATTATTATACTATTTCATATTTTTATTATTAATAATATTATTTGTTTAATCACTTTCTAACATATTCCAAAACTCAAATACAACCACCAATCACATTACAATTATAAAATTTATAATTCTAACATGCTTGTAAATATTGCAATTAGCTTTCCTTAACTCTTAGACAACTCAGATAACCCAAATGAGTACCAAACCCCCCTTCAAAGCTACCAAAGCTGACAACTCAATCTAGGAACAACATAATCATGATCGTGAAACATCATCATAACCATTGATCAGTGAAAATTCACAAAGAAAACTCAGATGACACATGTGGGCGAAGATTTCCCACATGCACAACAATTAAAACTAGACAAGGAAAAAAAGGTAGAAAATTAACTTACTCAGTTTGAGAAATTGATCAGACATAATTAGAGAGCTCGTCACAGGAGTCACCCTAACGGTCCTGATTTTCAGACATATGAACACAAAAGTGAGAAATCTAGAGAGAAAGAGGAAACTCTAGAGAAAAGTTTTTAGAAAGATGAAATTTCTAGAGATATGAAACGTTTATAACTAGGGATGTCAACGGGGCGGGTAGGGTACGGGTAGTAGCTCTCCCATACCCTACCCGCTAGATAAATATTCGCTCCATACCCGTATCCATATCCGTCGAGTATCCGTTATGCGGGTACCCGTCTACTTTTTTTATATCCGCGGGTATCCACGGGTACCCGCGGGTATTTACAAAAATATTTTAAAAAATAAATGTTTAACCATAATTAGTGCTTGGATCAACAAGTCTCATTTCTCTGTGAAAAACAAACAAACAAACAAATCTTGTAGTTTATTTTTTAATAAAATATTAAAAAAATTACTAACTTCATCAATGTCCACCTCTTGCAACATTGTATAAAGGTTCATGTTGTCCAATTTTAATTTAGAAGAGCCTGAAAACATAAGAAGTTCATTAAAAATTTATAACAATCACTTAACTAAAATATCTAAGTAAAAGTGTTAATTTCATTACCTTTCATGTTGGTCCAAAATCAGTCTTGGAGACACATCAATGCCTTCACAGTATCTGGAAGTAATTTATTTCGTTGTTGGATAAGAATCTGACCACATAATTGAATGAAGACTCATAATATTTTTTACTA
>Ga0209589_1008368_pt1 | contig 16159 bp, 7 predicted proteins | sample CowpeawhiteBW_FD_187525 | JGI IMG/M metagenome (GOLD analysis project Ga0209589, IMG submission 187525) | Root nodule microbial communities of legume samples collected from California USA - Cow pea white BW (SPAdes) (version 2) | ecosystem: Host-associated > Plants > Roots > Nodule | place: USA... | reverse complement strand
TTTTTAAATAAGTCATGGTAATAGCTTATTTGAAAGCTTACACCAAGAGTTCCCATCCTTGACATCTAAAGTGATTGCTTCCTTGGCATGTTGAATGCTTTCCTCAACCAATTCTGCTTGATTCTCCACACCTGAGTTCATAGAAAGCACAATAATAAATCTCAGTGTTAGACAGTTTTCTATTAATAAATCTAGAACCATACTACAGAAACTAGTCATTCGTAGTTGGAAAGGCCGAAGCCATATAAGGCAAACAATATAATCATATGTTCCAATGTGGGACACAAGTCCTATAAATCTTGCAATGATTCTAAACATCCCACCACATTTTGTAGCCTCAGGACCAATGCAGGCTGTTTGTGCACTAGCCCTGGACCCCAGCAAACATTGCAATGTGTTAGTGTCACCTCCCACGTTGCTCATTTGCAGCTGAGAGGCAAGGTGGAGTTTAAGTTTCGACACCAGTTTATCAGAAGCATTGGACAATCACACAATAAACGCCAACTGTAGTAGCTGCAGAATCCAAAGCCCCATAAACCACACGAAATAATCTCATACTTCAAATTCAAGAGATCGATTGGATCCCAACATTTACCATTCTTGTTTTTATCCACAAAAATACAGGAAGGCCCCTATGATATTCATTGACAAGAAATAAAAGAAATGAAAAGGTTAAACACATGACTATATAACTATTATACATAGCTCCTTTACAAATTACAATCCCCTTTCTCTCTGCACATTCCCCTATTTCCTTCATTCGTACCTGCCGCACTTTTCCTCTACCATTGCATTGTCATCCCCAAATTTTCATGTATATGTATCCAAGCATGTATACCAAACTTTTAGAGCTTCATAATACACAATAGGTTTGTTTCTGACTATTGTTTTTTGTTGAAATACGCAACATAGAACAACTCCAATGAAGTTGCTTATGTTCTTAAATTCAAGCAACTTGGGAATACCATTGGGGCAAATGAATTCTTACAGAAGTTGCTTATAAACAAAACTTATAGCTACTGTTTCTTAACCATAAAAAAAATTCCCAAGTTAAAATGGGGGTTCTTCTGCAAGTAGATTAAATAAAATGACAACCACTACAAATAAGTAGAGAAGTCAATGTTCTACCACTGGTGTAAATTTAGCGAGCATTCTTAAATCCCAGGTGGGGATAAGGTACTGACTAAAAGAGTTAAAAGTCCAAATTGAGCTCTTTCATTTTATATACACAAGTGCGAAAAATCAAGTTACAATGACTAAACAAATTAGGAGTTTGTAAAAAGGAAAAATGATCTTCAAAAAGAATAGAAATGTAAACGGATCCCTTACCTTGAGACATTTTTCTTTTAAGCATCGATAGTTGACAAAGAATATTTTTGTTAGGACCCTGCAGAGACAACAGATACCAATTGTCATTCATGATGTCTCTAGATGGAATCTGAACTACAGCAAATTAAAAATGAGAATTGGGCAAAAACGGTTATGGCCTATTGGCCTCCAGTAAATTTCCCTTATTTGTATTAAAAAATAATAGTCTTTCCCGATAAGCACATCAACTACAGATGCATATCTAATACCAGGAAAACAAGAACCAAACTATCACGTTAAGAAATTACCATAATTTCAAAGAGATGCATTGCTTTAACTCTTAAGGAACAGGCTAGCCACAGTGCAAGTGTGAAATGATTTTAAAGCATTTAAAAAAAGGGGCACAGAAAACAATTCAGCATGTTGCTAAACATGTGCGTTCCATTCCTTAATTTATTAACAGGCATTAGTAAAATGTCCTAGTAATACATGGATGAACTTACGTTGGAAATTGACACACTCTATGTTAAGAATACTACACAGCCTCAAAGTATATTGAATTGGATTTACAGGAAAAAGAAAAATCTTCCATCATGTTTTTTAATTCACTCAAGTTTCAAACTTTGAACTTCTTCATTAGTACACGATCCAAATTTTTCATCAGTAACACTGTTAGCACTTTATTCTTCAGTTTTTCTATATAATTCTGAACATGTACTTTAATATTTCTGTTTAAAATATATTTATAAATTGTATACAATTGCTACCTGGGCAAATGAATACATGCTTGCTATCCCCACAAAAATTTACAGGATATATTGTTCATTAAATGAAATAAGTAGACTATAATTTGCACACTGGAAAAGAGTGGAGATAAAATATATTCCTTGAAATAGATCAATATTCAGATTCAAGAATATTTCTTTTGCCACGTATTTGGAAATGGAAAATGCCTCACTATTTAGTTCCAACATTTCATAAAGGAGAAGGGAATATTGACTTTCATTATTTTCATTTCTTATAAGAAAAAAATTATTTCAAATTAGCGGAAAGAATACATAGGAGGAATAGGTAATATATAACATCCTCGTGAACAAGGAGACAAAGACAAAAAAACAGAGGAAATACACAAAAGCTTGTTAGTAAAACAATGCTATCTGCAATGCCAGTCAGAAAGACAACTTAAAGGAGAAGCCACAAAACAATCCTACGTACAACAAATTTAAATGGCAAAGTTTTAATTTTGAAAATCCAACCAAGCTAAGTTCGTATAAGAATTCCATTCTTTTATAAACATAAGGATTTGAAGGAAACTTATTCAATAATAATGAACAAGTTCCAAACCCGTGACTTATTATTAGGGTGTATGCAATGTCTAGCTCTGCAACTAATTGTAAATATTATAAAAAGGCTACAGTAGTACCAATCGTGGAAGTCAACAAAATATACTCTTGATACCTTGACTAATGCAAGACTGAGGCAGTTCTTTGCAGCAGTTAAATCTCCTTTTTTCCAAATGCAATTTCCTAAACATAGCCAAGCATCTGCAAGAGATGGATTTAACTTGACCTGGCCCATGTAAAAGTAGATTACAATCATTTAAACATCAACAAAAGACACTAAATCAAAGAAGATAAAATTCAATCTTGCTTACAGCTTTTGATAGATGATCCTCAGCTTCTTTCCTGTAGTCAGGAAATACATCCAACATCTTCCCCCTAAGATATTCAAATGTTGCACGTTGTGTAGGTGATTTTCTTTGTTCTGGGACATGCAACAAATTTTATTAACAAACTTTATCAGAAATAAGCAGAAGCATTGTTCTAAAGCAAAAAAGTGGAAGATGTCATCCTATCTTCTAAGTGAGTGAGTCTGGGCAGAAAGAAAAATGAAAAATAATATGAAAAATATTCAATATGAACACTCTAACAGTTTCTCTGCAAGCATATTTTTTCATATACTATAGAGCATCACAGCATTACCAACATTTACGGAGAAATATGCGAGGAACAAAAAAGACCTACAAATGTTTTTTATTTATTTGGAGAAAAATGCGTAGAGAGATTCTATGGACAATATAACAAAAGAAAGGCATCAAGTCAAGATTGCTCAATTTAAGCCACTCAAAGCTATGTGAAGTTTCAACTAGTTGAAAAAGGTGAACATACAGAAGAGTTTCCTATAACCATAGTGTGCACCAACAACCTACTGAGTCCTTATCCTTTCATCTTTGCTTGGGGCGTGCTCACGGTACATATTCAAGAGTTAGTGACACGGTGCATGCTTTTGAAGTCTACCATGATAAAACTCAGTGGGAGAGTTGGGACAAGAAATAAATGGAAAGTTAGAGATATGCAAATTGGAGACAGGCTTGGCTGGAAACAAATGGATTTTCCAAAGTACAAGTATGACAAAGTGTAAGGAATTTATCAAGGGATACAACACAGTAACTCTAGTAATTGCTGAAAACATAGAGTACCACAAGTAGCATGGTTTAAGTACCTTCAGCCCATCCTACAAAATCAGACGGACAGAGAGTGGCCTCTACCATGAGATCCAAGCAGGGTGGATGAAATGGAGGACTGTTTCATGGGTGATATGTGGTAAAAAGTAGCACTCTAAGCTTAAAGGAAAAAATTACCGCATAGAAGACCTGTAATGCTACATGGGATAGAATGTTGGGCTTTAAAGAGCCAACAAGAAAGTAAGATTACATTGCAAAAATAAGAATGTCACAATGGATACGTGGATAAACAAAAATAAGATAGCATTAGGAAATGGTGGGTAGCCCCTATTGCAAAAAAAAATTGGCATAGTGATATACCTTAGATGGTTTGGGCATGTGAGGAGAAGACCCACAAAAGAACCACTATGGAGGACTAACTAAATAGAAGATAATTCAATAGCCAAAGGAAGACAGAGACCAAAGAAAACTATAGTTCAAAATTTTTAAGAGGGATTCAGTGGTAAATAATTTTTATGTACTCAACAATAAAAGACAGAAATTTATGGCATCATATGATCCTCCTAGCAAACCAACTTAAAGGGAAATGACTTAAATTGTTGTTATAAAGCATCAGACTACAGATATTTAGAAACACCTCCTGCCAGTAGAGGCTGATCAGTCTCAACTAGTTGAATATATGTTAGACACTGGGGCTTTCTTCACCTAAGACTATGTCATCCCCATGATGGTATCCTTTCTTTCGGTAGTGATAGCCTTTCATATAGAAGATCACTAAGGCTAATGGCATTACCATACCTTATAAAAATGAAAAACAATAAACAACACTAAATTATAATACAAGTCCTTTACATTAAAAAATAAAAGAAAAATGTTCTTGATTCCCAACCTCCGTTTAATATTACCCTTCTATTACAAGGTACCAGAAGTTTGTACACAAACTTATTTTCGAAAAATGTTTGGTTTAACACAACGTACAGGTAATTTGTGCATCTGATGACCCATAGAAAAAAAAAAAAAGTGTTAAACAATTGTCTACTAAGTAGACTTTGTCTACTTAATGCTTCTATTCACCATGTCTACCTAAAAGACTGGTTGCAATCATCCCCAAACGGGGAGAGAGGGAAGACTAATTTCATTTCACATATTATTAGCAAAGCAAAATAGAAGTCATGAAAAACCAGAATTTCAAATCTTCAACCAGAACCCCAGAAAAGAAAAAACAAAGCTCCCGCGTTATAACGGTTGAGCATGAAGTATAAACCAAACGGGTTGTTGAAGGAGCATGGGAGAAGAATACCCTTTGTTGAAAAGCGGTAAAAGAGAGCGTTTTTATGTGGGAATTTGAAAGAAACTGACCTGGGGGAATGGAATCGAGGAGATTAAGAGCGAGATCGGATTCGTGTTGCAACTTTGAGATTCTGTCATCGGGGTTGGGTGGAAAATAAGTGTCTCGAAGATGGTAAAGATCTTCTGCTGCTCTTGCAGCTCTAGAAAACGATTCTTCTTCCTTGGGATTGCTCATATTCACACACTCGTTCACTAACTCACTCACTCGCTGTGGAAGAATAAGAAGAAGAAAGAAGAAGGTGACAAAGATGTCTGCAATTGCAAAATGCACCTCTGACTACTATTTTATTATTATTACCTTTCATATCCCAAAAACTAACACAACAAATTCTGTTATCTTATCAAAATCGAACCAAAAATGTAATTTGCCAAAACCAAATATATCACTCATTTCCCCCTTTCCCTGCCCTAATGCCATTTTCCAATTTAATCATTTGAGTGACCGTTACATTTTGATTCTAACTAAATCCAGCGCACATGGCCAATTATTTTAAATAGAAAAGTGTGAATGAATTTTTGTAAAACGATTTCGACTGCTATGTTAAGTTTTATAAAAAAATTATAAAACGTTAGTTTATTTAATCAAAATATTATTTAGTATTAGAATCATTTAAAATAGGATTAAATATGTTTTTAATATCTGAATCTTGAGTCAAAATTGAAATTTATTTTTGTCTAAAACTTCGATACATTTTGATTTCTGAACTTTAAAAATGAATGAATATAATTATCTTAATTAAATTATGTTATTTTTTTTTACGTGATGAACATTTCTCATGTTAGTATTACAATTTTATACACTGTTTGACACATTCCTGATTTAATATTTGCTAAAAAATGTGTTTGATACCTCCAAAAAAAGTTAACGGTAATTAAGTTTAAATAACTATATTCATTCATTATTAAAGTTTAAGAACTAGAATGTAGTGAAGTTTTAGACAATGACGAATTTCAATTTTGAACCAAGTTCAGGGACTAAAAACATAATTAATCCCTTCCCTTACAATACAAAGATATAAGTATTTTCATATTTTTACTTTTAGAACATTTTTTTATAATGTGTTTTAGTGTTGATTTGAAATATTATCTTGTTTGAGAATAAATAACACTAAAAAGTATGGTAGGATAATAAAATGAACCAGGCATTTCATAATGTTTTGATTAGAAATGTCAAAAATATTCATACAAGCAGGTATTTGCGGATAAAACTCGCAGCATATAGGAAATGAATATTGTAAATGGATACCCGCAGGTAACAGATACAAGTATTTTTAATACCGTACGTTAATAGGACGGGTACGGGTATCATAGTATTTGTACACGTGGATACCTGTACCCGCTATACTATAATTTAAATAAAAAAATTAAAAAAATATGACTAAAATATTAACATATTGATTTTGAATAAGTTATTTTTTTATCAATTAGTTAAAAAAAACAATTTCTTTGTAAGCTGTCATTCAATACTATTTAAATGAGATATTTAGACTTTGTTTAAAATTTATGAATGTTATACATTATATTTTATTTTAATTTACGATTAAAATATGTTTTTAGATATTTATTTTTATTTTTATTTTTATTTGTTTGTAAATACTCGTGGGTATTCGTGAATATTTGTGGATATTAAAAAATTATGCGAGTACCCGCATGACAGATACCCGACGGATATGGGACGGAGACAAGACAAATATTTATCTAGCAAGTAGGATAGAAGGGAGCTATTATCCATACCCTACCCACCCCATTAATATCCCTAATTTTGGTCCCTTATCCCTTGTATCATTATAAATTAAAGTACTAACACTTATCGTATTAAATTATATGTATTGCAATATATAGTTGAGATCTCTTCAATTTTAAAAAATAACTTTTTTTCATTTTTTGTTTTACAATAAAGGAGTAACCATTTATATAATTTCATCAAACAAAATTCGTTAAACAAATAGTTAAATTTAAAGGTGTTCATATCCTATTTTAAATTGTTAAGTTCAATTGTATTTTTTAGATAGACGTTAGTATTTGTTAATGAAATAGTTGAATTCATAATTTCATCTATTTTTTTCAAACTCATTAAATCAACTTTATATTTTTTTGAATTTCTATCTCATCGGCCAAATTTGCATTTTCTCAATTAATGTGCTGCACATATTGCAAGCTTTATATTATGTTTGAATGCCGCAATGTAATAATGTAATTCATTTATTTGAAAGATTTGTAATTCTTTGAACTAAAATTAACCTTTTATGAGAAAATTAAAAGAAATTTGAAATTGTGGAATTTAAAGAATATATTTTAAATAATTAAAATAGTAGAATTTGAAATTTACTTAAAAATGAAGAAAATAAAATTTTACTCATTTTCACTCCATTATCACTTCACTTATGAAGGTTGAGTTGAGTAAGCTTAAGTCGAAGTCGAGTTGAGTTCCGTCAAGACTGAAGTTGAGTTGAGTTCGCTAGAACTGTAGTCAAGCTGAGTCGATCTAGAGCAAAGATCAAATCGAGTCAACTCAATCCAAAGGTCGAGTCAAGTTGATCAGGGCTAAAGGTCGAGTCGAGTCAGCCTAGACCAAAGTTCAAGTCGAATTGACCCGAACCGAATGTCGTGTCGAGTCAACCTAGGCCGAAAGTCGAGTTGGCTCGTGCCAAAATTGGGCCTAATTGGCTCATATTGAATCTTCGTAAGTCGATCCGAACCGAAGGTCAAAACAAGTCATATCAGATAGAAGGTCGAGCAAACTCAACTCAAATTCAATAATGGAGTTGAATTTGCCTTAAAATAGATATTAAATGCTTTATCCAAACAAAAAAATTGAAATTTAAAATATTTTAATTACTCCATCCAAACAAACTATTTAATAGATAAAAAAAATTTCGATTATAAATAATTCAAATATCGTTTATTTATTTATTTATTTTTTTAATTTTTAAAATTTCTCGTCTAAACACATGATCAAGTCTTCTATATTTTTTGAACGAAATTTAATTTGCCCAACGAATTATACTGATCTGAAGACTTATTTTGCTTAGTAATTTGGTAGGTGGATTAAGATTTACTCAACGATTTTGTGGTTCAAGTGGCTGGGAGTTAACGATGGCAAACATGATTTATCTTTATTGTTGGCTTTAGCAAATATGTTTGGTGAGTGATTGTTCAGTGTGGGACTTATCAAAGTGAGACAAATACAGCTGACACACACTGGAACCACAAACCTTATCTTCCATTTACACCATGCACCTCAAAACTCTTGTTTCCATCTTTTCAAAAATTAAATAACCAGGAACACAGAAGTGTATAAAAGTACTCATTTATGCAGAAAAAGAAAAAAAAAACAGTGGATAAAAGCATCATGGAAACAATACAGATCATGGATTCTCTTTGATTATGACTATGCAAGTTAGTATGACAGGACAACACAAACTATGGTAACGATGTGACAACACTAACCAACTTACTCATGCATCTTCTTATTTCTTTTTAAATCAAAGATTTGTAAACCAAACCGAGTAAAAAAAAAAAAACTCAAACTCATTATTTATAAATTTTATTTTATAAATTAATTTTGTGAGATTAAATTAAATTTAAATTTTATTAATATATATTTAAAGGTTATATTTTTATTTTTTTTTTACACTTTAAGGCATTTTTATTCTGCATTCATTTATGGACCAATCTAGTGTAATTTGTAATAGGTTACGGTCACTACCTCTGAACCATACATAACGATAGTCCCATATTAAAAGTATGTAGCTAGTAGGTTACTTAAGTTAATTTTAACTTTATCAAACTACTCACCATTTAATTTTTTTCTTTTATTTTTTTTATATTTTATTTTCCTCTAATTCTCGCATCAAAACTAAAAGTTTGTATGGATCACTTTTAAGGGTCATTTATTTATTTGTATAGAAAATTTAAAAGGGGTTATGATAAGATATATTATTTGAATATATAGTTTTAAAATACATTAAAATATAAAAATTTCATGAGAGTAACCTAATTATTTAAAACTATAGAATTTTAAATTTTAAATAAAAAGAAATTTAAAATTTTCCAGTTCCCCTTTTAAATCTATTTTTTCTTCAATTGAACCTGAACATGATTAGGGATGATATTGAAAATTTTACTTTGATTTGGACGTGGCTCAATTGTCATTGCTAACACAAGGTGGTTGTTAAAATGAACAATTTCAAGTTAAAGTTGGATTTTGTTATTCTTTTTATCATCATCATTGAGGTCATATTCGTATTGATTCATGTTAATGTTTTTATTAGATAGTGATAGTAAGTCTTTCCATAAGTCAAATAGTATCGTGTTGTTTTTAAGAGTCAGAATAAAAAATAATTTAAATGTTTTTTTTATGTAAAATGCTTTTAAGTACAAATGTCAAATGCAATTATTTTTAATTAAGATAATTTTTTCAGGTAAGTCATAGAAATGAAATGTCTAAAAAAGTTAGTTCGTATGTTAGACTCTATCCTAATTTTGATATCATGTTAAAAGTGAACATATCACTTATATATTATATATTATAAAATTATCTTATCTTTATCTTGAATCCACGTGAAACTTTAAATATTTACTAACATTAATAAAGATTTTATTAATTAACATTAATAAGATTATTTTTTTATTAATGTCATTTAGAATCTTTTATCCGTACAAACGAGTGTTTTCTTTTCAAAATATAACTCAAGATTTTTACTTCAAAATTATTTTTTTATTGACAACATTATTGTTTTATTGTTAACACAAAACCGTTTCTCAATATAAAAGTTTTATTTATTAATGTTGGTAAAGTTATTCTTAGATGGATGAGAATTAAACTTCTTTATATTAAAGATTATAATAATTATTTTTTATTGATGTTTAGAGATATCTCTTGTCTTTTCAGTGGTATTTTTGTATATAGTAATAATTAAAATACTCTGTTGAAATTAAAAAAGAAAATTGTTAAATCTAACCAGAATATTTAAAAAATAAATAGTTTAAAATATAAAATTAAGTTTAATGTACATAATTTTTATGAAAATTAGAAAATTTCCATTTTAAACAAAAGTTTAAGTTATTTGAAGGTGATGTGATGTGTTGTTTGTTTTTGAAGGGAATGAGTTGTTGACAAACTAACAATAACGAAACCTAGTTTGTTGATTGACGTCTTTTAACTAACTCCTTCATTACAAAAACAAATGTTTTATGTAACTTCAAATCTCTTTTGTTCCATCCAACCCTCATAAAAAAACAAGATTTAAATCAAATCCAACGAGTAAAAATTTCAACTAAAAAAAAAATCAATTCTCACGTTAAATTTGAAAAACAAAATAAAATTATTAGATAAAATCTACACTCTTAATATTAAAATATTAGTTATGACGCGTACAATATTAAAGACTAAGTGAAGAAAAAACAAAGGAGTGTGAATTCCGCACTTTATGAAATTGTTTCACACTTGTTTACCTCATTTACTCATGTCGTCACATCTTTATAGAAAAATGTCGGCATATTCCTACCATTTTCAGTATCTCTATTTATATATATATATATATATATATATATATATATATATATATATATATATATATATATATATATATATAATCAATTATTGTAAATATCATTTTAATTAATTATACACATAGATGAAATTCATTTATATTTAAAAATAAATAGATATAATTTTTTAATAAAATTAAATCAAATTTTTTTAACCAGTTTAAATGTTAACAAAAAATATTATTTAATATGTAAAAATAATCAACACCATCAAATTAAAAGAATATATTCATTTATTTTTTAAATATATTTTTAAAGTTTAAAGACCGATATATATAAAATATTGAAAAGAATTCTAATAGTATAATATTTAAATACATAATAGGTTTAATTAGTCAGATAGTACGTACTATTGTTCAGATGCGTCAGTTTGTTACCCACTCTTAAAAATGTGTTAATCTAGTCTCAACTTTTGAAAAGGTGTCTAAATCATGTCACTTTCAGACAAAAATTACTAAAGTCAATAACTTAATTCATGATTTTTACCATTAAATTTTAATATAAATATAAATATTTAATTTTATAAGTCATTTTAAATATAAATACCGTTAATAATATTAATATTTTTTTGTTAAAAAGAACCTAATTGAAACATATTTTTAAAAGTTTAGACTCAATTAACATATTTTATAAACAAATATTAAACTAATATATGTAAATAAAAGTAGATATCGTCCTATTATTAAAACGTACGTGATACTAAAAAAAATTGATAGTTTTGGAAAAGAAGACAAAGGTAGATCCCACAGGCGTTTGTGAAAATCTCAGCCATTGAATTAAAGTATTATATCTCCCAATTTGGTGAACACCAAATAAACACTGCAAAATGTTCCTTCTCACTGCTTTCTTTGAAACCAACGCGCATTCTGAAGTCTCATCCAGCCAACGCCACACTCGTCAACACACAATATAATTCACAACAACAACCACGTGAATATGTCATATACTAATACTTTTATTCCTTCTTTGACTTTTCTCCCTCTCTATATATACCACAACACACTTCAAACCCACCCACAAAACAAAACCTCCATCAAACATCATTCTTCGATTCTCTCCAACGTTAACAAAAAAACCTTCTCTTCCTCAACTCCACGTCATGGGCAACCACGTTTCATGCACCTTGGCGCCTCCTTTGATGAAGAACTCCAGAGCCACCAGAGTCATCATTCCCACCGGCGAAGTCAAACAATTCAGGGAGATTATCAAGGCGGCGGAACTCATGCTTGAACACCCCACTTACTTTCTCGTCAATTCTCGCTCTCTTCATATCGGTCGAAGGTTTTCTGCGCTCGCCGCTGACGAAGAATTGGAGTTTGGGAACGTCTACATCTTCTTCCCCATGAGGAGACTCAACTCGGTTGTCACCGCCGCTGACATGGCGGTGCTTTTCTTGGCGGCTAACTCCGCCGCCAAAAAACTTTCCGGCGGAAAGAGGCGCGTTCTTCCGCACAACGCCGGTGGTGAAGTGGAGAAAAACTCAGATGCAGAAAGAGATGTTGAGATTCCAAGATTGAGTTTGGAAGGAGTGGATTCAGGGTTTCAGTATAGGTTAAATTATTGCAGATCAAGAAAACCTGTTTTGGAAACTATAACCGAGGAACCAGCTAGGTTAAGGTGATTGGTGAAACGTGGTTATGTTATGCATCAGAATTTTTAGATTATTCAACACTCGAAAAGAAAAACTAGCTGAGGTGGAGCAGCCATAGGATCAAGTTTGTACAAACGAATTTACATGTGATGAATTGACTATTCATTTATTTTTTTGTTACAATGAATAAATTCAGATTAATTTAATGGGGACTGATATTTAGTGACTTTGTATCTGATTTCAGTATTTTTTTTTTATTATAAAATATTCAAGCGAGTGAAAAATAGTGTTTGAACTGTGAAAAGTTCCACCATTTGTCGATTTGTGAGAAACGCGTGGACTAGCTGGTATAGGTCTGTGAATGTAATGAATTGGGCAAAGCAATACAAAGGCCAAATTCAAAACGTCTACGGTTTCTACCTTCCGGAAATACCTTTGTCCCTTTCCGAATAATTTTCTTGTACTATGATTCTTCGATAAACTTTCTTTTAATAAAGTTCCACCATTTTTCTTTTCTTTTCAAATTATATCAAACTTTTATTAAACTTTTATTGTTAAAAATCTCGCATTGAGTAGATATAAGGTCAATTCATAATATATAAATGAGGTATAAATCTCACCTTACAAGTTGATTTTGTACAGTTAAATTTAAAATTTATTTCTAACATAATATTAGAGCATATCCTAACAAATTCTTAAACATTCTGTTAAATCAATTTTGTGAGTTTAAATTAAACTTAAAATCCATTTCTAACATTCTCACGTATACTTGATCAAAAGTAATAGATTTTTTTATATTTATATTGATAAAAGTAATATATATGTTTATGGCAACAGCTTAAGCATTTGATAAAATAAAACTACTTGTTTGGGTTTGATCCTCCATGCAGACCACTGAAGTATGCTTGAGGATTGCTCTCGAATGTTCCTCTGGAGATGTAACTTCCACCACCACCAGGAGCCTTCATATATCCTCCTGAACCACCACCGCCGCCGCCTCCCTTGCCACCACCACCACCACCGCCGCCTCCCTTGCTACCACCACCACCACCACCACCGCCTCCCTTGCCACCTCCTCCGCCACCTTTGCCACCCATCTTCCTGAAGTTACTGATGCAGCAGAGTAGAGAAGATTTATAGTATTTGGATCGAGAATGTGAAATACAATCTTATTTGATTAGCTATTTATAGATGCGAATGGAGAAGCTCTGTTCAAAGGAATTAATGTTTGTGTCATTCCCAACGAATGCGTGAATTCAAGAATTGAACTGGGAAATGTTTCAAAAGCATTTAACCGTAACTGTTAGTTTCAATCACACCATTAATTAGACATGGTTTTCCCAATGTGTTTTCATGCTTCTTAAGTGACGAGGCATATTTTAAATTCCTATTTATCAATTCAGTTTTATGCTAACAAGTGACATTGCTTCAACTTGTTTGATTTAAAACAAAATTCAAAACCTAATAGAATTATAAATATACCCACAATATTATTTTTTTAACATAAATTTAAGATTATATAAAATCGAGAGACTGTAGTACTTGAAATACAAATTTCTTCTCTTTCCTTTTTTTTTTTTTTTTTTACATTCCATTAACATACTATAGTTTCAACAGTGTAATGAAATAATATGTTAAAAATCTTACGATCAGAAATAATTTCTTTTAACGAAAATACATCACACAATCAAATTTAACATAGTTGTGCTTGTCAAGTCAATATCGACAAAAATACTTAACAAAATATATTTTATTACTCACATAAAACTTTTACAAGAAAAAAAAATTGTGAACCTTCCCAAAATATTGTTTATAAAATAAAATTAAAATTACAAAAACTTTCTACAACTTTTAAGTAAATAATAAAATCGCAAAGCATATCATAAGATAAAACTACAAACATTCTTAGGCCACACAATTACTTCTCTATACATGTAAAAGACTTATTAAATTACAATAATAATTCTTAAATTCAAATTCTTAAGAGACTTGGATAAATACTCATTTAAGAACAATCTAATTACATTAATTTGACAAATATTAGAATTGAAACGAACATTTTAAGACAATTTGTTTTTGTAAACTTTAGTTTTATGACAAATTAAAGAAAAAAAAAGTAAGAGCAAACTAACTAAAGCAGAAAGAAGCGAGAGAAAAGATTAAAAAAAAAAAGATAGAAAAGAACATGAACCTACTTGGAAGAAGATAAGACAGCAATATACAAAGAAGATGAAGAGAAGCTTAGTAACGATGAATGCTTCGAAAGAAAAAGAAAAAGCTTATATCATCTTTGAAAAGAAAATGAAGAAAATATAACACAAGTAATCAATATGAACATGAATTAGGATGGTACACAATTATACATATAACTGTTACTAATTATACTAACAACCATTGCCATTTTCTTTTAGAACCATTGCCATAAGTTTTAGTGGCAAGTTATCAAATAACCACTGCCAAAAGGTGTCCATCTTATTTATTAATGGAAATGTCAATATCCTTATTTTGTATGGCAATTTAGATTTGAAATCTAATAAATTAATATTCTATTAAAATTAAAAACACATATTATTTTCATTAATTTCTTCATGGAAATCTAAAATAAAAAAGTCAAAATGAGAAGGAAAACATAATAAACTAATATATATTTAATCATGATAGTATTTGAATTATTTACACCGTTTTGACACATTTCCACTTTAATGTTAACTGAAATATTATCATAAAATGCGTTTAAAATGTCAAATAAACTTAACAAAATTTGGTAAGAATGACTAAATTCATGCATTTCTAAAGATGAATGACTAAATTGACATAAAGTTTCGAAGAGTGACTAATTCCAAAATTTACTAAAACTTGAGTAACAAAAATCATATTTAACCCAAAAAATTGTAATTGTCATTTTACCAATAATATTTAGTTTCAGTGTGCTCTGTTTACATATTAACATTTGTGAATGGCTTGTCTATTATGCAGATATATTTAGATGCATTCACTAGTGCAGATTTGGGATTTTACCTCGCCTTATAGGCCTCGGTTGTAGCGGAACCGAAGCCTATAAGGAGGCGGTGGCAATTTTGAAATTAAAGGGAACTTATAGGCCTCGGTTCAGTCAAAAATCGGTGCCAAATGCCGCTTTAGGCCTCGGTTCTTAAGAAACCGGTGCCAAAGAGGGGTTATAGGCCTCGGTTAAGGAGGCCCGAAGCCAAAAGGTTGCCAGAAATTGACCTATAGGCTTCGGTTAGGGAGAAGCCGGTGCCAAAGAGGGGTTATATGCCTCGGTTCTGCGTGGAACCGAGGCCATATCATTTAATTAGGGCTCAAAAACAGAACCCCTTCTTCCTCGCGAGCGCAGCTGCCATTTCTCCTCGCGCCTCCAGCCACCACCACGCGAGACCACCACGCGAGCTCTTGCGCCACCACGCGAGCCTCCTGCCACCACGCGAGCCTCCTGCCACCACCACGCGAAACCTTCAAGTTGAAGACTCCGGTGAGAGTCTGCGACGTGCTCAAGGACCACCCGGGGCTGGTGCTGTTGGAATCCGAGGCGGTCAAGCACTACGGCGTCAGGGCTAGGCCGCTGGAGGCCAACCGGGAGTTGGCGCCCAAGAGGCTGTACTTTCTCGTTGAGCTGCCGCGAGAGGCAGTGGTGGCGCCGCGGAGGGTGCGGTCTGGGATCAACATGAGCGCCAAGGACAGGCTGCTGCTGGCGCGGAGGTCTGCGTCGGACCTCACCATCATGAAAGGGCAGGGGATGGAAGGGGTGGAGAACGGCGGAGTGAGGCTGAGGATGCGGGTGGCGAAGGCGGAGGTGGAGAGGGCGATGCGAGGGTGCGAAACGGAGGCGGAGGCGGCAGAGAAGATCATGAAAGAGGAGATATCTAACTGAATAA
>Ga0209589_1008366_pt1 | contig 16161 bp, 4 predicted proteins | sample CowpeawhiteBW_FD_187525 | JGI IMG/M metagenome (GOLD analysis project Ga0209589, IMG submission 187525) | Root nodule microbial communities of legume samples collected from California USA - Cow pea white BW (SPAdes) (version 2) | ecosystem: Host-associated > Plants > Roots > Nodule | place: USA... | reverse complement strand
TTTTTTTTTTTTTTTTTTATAAAAACACTTAAAAGAATATGTTTGAAGAGAAAAATTTAAAAGAAGTTAAAATGATAGAAAACCAAATGAGAATAATTTAATTTCTTAAAATTAAAAATATTAAAATTTCACTTAAAAGTGTAAGAATTTAAGATTAAAATTATAGATTTATTTATTTTTATAAAAAAACTTAAAAGAACATGTTTGAAGAGAAAAGTTTAAAAGAAGTTAAAATGATAGAAAAACATATGAGAATAATTTAATTTCTTAAAATTAAAAAATTGAAATTTCACTTAAAATTTAAGAATTTAAGATTTTTTATATTCCTTTTTCTTTCAAATCTATATTTCCTTTTGAATTTGAATTTTCTGTTGAATTTTTTATTATTTTTCTTATGCTATGCATTTAAAATATCATATGGACACTGATTTTGAAATTTAAAAATACATTTATTTTTCTTTAAAATACTAACAATATATCTTTAAAATATTTTGTCTTTTGACTAAAAATGTCAACGAGACGGGTAGAATACATATAGTAATTCTCTCATACCAGCGATATAAATATATGTCCCGTACCTGTTTTTATATTTGTGCAGATATCCGTTATGTGGATATCCGTTATGTGGATATCCGTTATGTGGATATCCATATATATATTTTTAATTTTTGCAGATATTCGCATCCTATAAATATTTACAAAAAAAAAATCTAAGCATATTTTATAAAATATTTAAACTATAAATTCAAATAAAATACAATTCATCATTATCATAAGTTTTAAACATAATTCAAATAAATTCAAATTCAGTGGACCATTGTGTGGATAAGGGGGCCATGGCCCCCCAATTTTTTTTTTTTACATTTATATAATTTAATATATGATTTTAAATGATTTTTTTCAAATTTAATATTTTTAATATATTTTATATATTTGATATTCTAATAAATTTTTACACATTTATATTTGTATAAAAGTAAAAGTTTTTTTTTCACATTTATTTTTCAATTTTATCTTTTAAATTTTTTTTAAATAAAAATAATTATTTTATTAATATTATCTTTTAAATGGTTATTTGTTTAATTTAATCATTTTTTATTTTTTAAAATTTAATCATTATAAATCAAAATTAATTATACTAAAATTATAAAAAATATTTATATCTAATTTTATAATTATAATAATAACAATAATTATAATTTTATTATTTTTTATTCTCATAAAAAAATACAATGACTAGTTTATATAAAAATTTTAGGATTATTCTTTTGGTTTCTTTTTTCGTTCAAAAATATTAAGTTGGTCCTCTAATTTCTTTTAATTTCAATTTGGTCCGACTTTTCGTTAAATAATGTAATTTTGTCATTTGGTCCAATTTCTTTCAAAAATAATGTAATTTTGTCATTTTTTCGTTAAATTTATTGAATAAAATCAAGAATTTTTTCATCAAAATTAAAGTTGTGAATAAGGGTGGTTTGCTTTGTTTGTGTAATTGATATAATCCTAGTGTCAATTTTGATGAAAATGTTTTGCTCTATTTCAAAAAATTTAACGAAAAAGATAAAATTGCATTAATCTTTATAAAATCGAAACCAAATTGAAACTAAAAAACACTAGAGGAAACATAATATTTTTAGACAAAAAAATGGACCAAAGAGTAATTCAACCAAAATTTTGGCACCCCAAAAATATTGCCTAAATGTTCAAAATCTTACAAGTTCAAATAAAATTATAAAGTAAATATTAAATAACGTTCAACACAGAAAAAGTTCTTTAATTAGTTTTTGGATCAACAAGTTCACATGTTTGATTGATTCCTAAAAAATAAAAGAAAAGGTTGTTAAGGGTTGTACCTAGAAGAACATAGTGAAAGAATATTTGAAACTCGAAGAATGAAGAATGAAGACGAGACAATACACAACTTAAAAAAAATTAGGCCACAATCTTCTTTACACACACTCATATATATATATATATATATATATATATATATATATATATATATATATATATATATATATATATATATATTTAAAATTTCGTAAAATTAAATATTATGATATCTGTACCCATCCCATTAATATGCGGATATAAAAAGTTCTCGTACCTGTTACTCACAGATATCTATATATAATATCAATTCCTTACCCATTGTGGGTTTTATCTGCTAATATCGACAAATAATTTTATTTTTTACTTTCCTAATTAGGACATCATTAACTTAAATAAATACTAGACTTTATTGACACAATATTATCTTTTACTAATATTATAGATTTCTTTCGTATTAAAAGATTGATATGATTATTTAATGTAATTCATTTAGTTTAGTTAGATTGATGTTAACATTGTTGAAATATGACCATGTAAATAAAATAATAAAATTAATAATAAAATAGTGTATAAGATCAAATAGGAATGGAAGAGGTACTTGACACAAATCACAAGAATTTGTGTGTAAACATGACTTGTATATGTGAAAGGATTTCTTCTGTAATTGTAAACAACTAAAATATTGCTCTAAAAAAAACCACTTAAATATTACCTACTAATTAGCTATTAATTGTACTAAATATGTGCTTTGGGAGGCATATGTTATATGAGATTGTGACAGAAATGAAGACCCATAGCCTAATCACTATACCTTTCACTTCATTAAATTCTTCTAGCTATTAAAGTCATTACATATTTTAAGAATGGTTGAGGAATTCTACAAACATGCCACAGTACACGAAGGTACAAATTCCTCTTTTATACTATTACCGACCGACGCCTATTTTAAGAAGTGATGAGAGTCAATTTGCTTTCCTTGGAAGGGAAATAAGTTAGATTAGGTACTGAGGCAGCACATAATCAAAAGGTAATAAAATATCATATTTTCTTCTTAATTTGATTTCAAAGAAGCTTACAGCTTAGTTTAGTTTAATGGAGTTTCTTCTTTTATATGATTTAATGAAGGTTTGGTGAGATATGAGTTCGGTGGATTAGAGCATCAATTTGTAAAAAATTGAAATTCTTTAAACAATTGCTTTCTTGAGTGAGAATCTGTTATGAAACATCTCTGTCAAGTGAAAGGGAGACAAAAACTTTTGATATAAAAATTTTCAAATTTTAAGATTTTTATCAACTTTATATTATATATTTTTTGAATTATTTTTTAATCAACCTTAAACTCTAATACTATCAAAGAATACGTTAAAAAAATTCAACACTTTTGAATTGTAAATCTTATAAATTCAACACTTTTGAATTGTAAATCATATAAGAGATCATGACATCATATTCAATCCAAAATCTTAATGCAATATACTTATGAGTTCTTTTACTTATATATTGCTTCCTTGAATTTCTAACATGATCACTAACTTTCTTTTTTGATGGTGGCAAAAAAGTTTATATAAACTCATGAAGCAAGATACAACTTTAATATATTTTCTTTCTTCAAAATAGGAAGTGAAATCATCAATATCTCTTGTTATAGTTTGTAGATGAAATGTTTTTATGAGAACCCACAACAAAGAATGTGCTAACCTTGAAAACCATATAACATATATGGGGATGGAAAATGGAACAATGCGATGGTATATATGTCTCGAATATAGGGACCTAGCAACTATCTAAAAATACTCAATTTGTCTTTATCCTTTCCTCGTTGTAGTTTCTCACATTCGATCTCCTTTCTTTCTTTTTCTCTCGTTCGGTTGTCCAGACGATCGGGTACCTGTCTATAAGACTTTGATGCTTAAGTCAATTCAAGTCTGTTTGGATGAATGTAATTAATGTTGTAATAAATGCGAAGTAAAAGTTATCACCAAGTTACCTTAGACTCCTATTTACAGTCTTTAACATGGGCATGTAATTAGAATTTTCTTAATCATGGTCCAATTGCTTTTTAAACTTGATTACTAACTTGTTTTACTTTAATTTACAAATTTGGTTCTAATGCATCTGCCCGACCGATGAATCTGTGCGTGTTGTTGAAGGCCACCTATTTATGTTATGACGACAAAATTTCACTGTCACGGGCGGAACATAGCCGCTTAGGTTGTGAGCTCCCTAAAATCACTCCGAAGAAATTGTCACATCAACAACCCACGAGATTATCTGCCTGTAGCGGGTGGTCGCCCGGCCGCTTATCCTTGGATCGCCTAACCGAGGGTCTGACTAGGAATGTTGATAGGTCATACAGTACAATATATAACTATATTAATGATTTTGAATCATAAACAAGCAACATAAATTCAATTTTCACCATTAGTAATGATTTTGAAAATTTTATAGAAATTGATTTTTGAATAAAATTTACATAGAATCATAACTTATACCTTGTCATTGTAAATATACTACTGCGTTTATAGACTACTTTTTCTTAAAATCATAGTCTATAGAACGTAATTAAATATGATATTTGCACTAGTGAAATTGTAAACCTACCGGTGTTTCATGTACTTGTGATTACTAATTAGGCCAATCTAAGAAAGAATTGAGATTCTTATGCAAAAATTAACTTGTAAGTTATCTTTCTAGAAACAAAAACATTTGTCTTTTCGGAGGCAAATGTGCTTCATAATATGTCTTGACATCTCCGTTCTATTTATCATTCTTTAAATTACCAAAAATTATAGAAAATAAGATTAAATATATAAAATAAGATTATTACTGAAGAAATAATTTTTTTCAACTTCATTAAATAAAATGTTCTGAAAAAAAGTTAAGTGTCCAAAAATGTGTTGGAAATAATATTATTTAAATATTAAAATAACTACGAATACGAAGAAGAAATTTAAGTTTTTGTGTCCTTTTGTTTCCTGGTTTGGAGAGGTATTTTGTTAGAAAATAAAAAAATAAAAAATGGTAAGAATAGTTTTTGAAAATAGGAATAAGCATAATTATTTTATTATTGGTGATACAGTAAGTTTTATTTGCCTCAAATCTAGAGAGCATAAGAATAATGTTGTCTATTTATTTTAAGCAATGTGTTAAAAAATGTAGATAATTTAGCATTTTTAAAATTGTGATAATTTAACTTTAAATATTTCTAAATTTCTATTATGTGACCCAAGTAGATGTTAACGGGATGGGTAGGGTACCAGTAGTAGCTCCCCGTACCTTACCCGTTGGATAAATATTTGTCCTGTATCCGTGTGAGTATTTGTTATGCGGGTATCCACATATTTTTTTAATATCCATGGATATTCACAAGTACCTGTAGGTATTTACAAAAGAAAATTTTAATATTTAATAAAAACAATTAACCATAAATTCAAATAAAAAATACAATGCATAACCTTTATAAATTTCAAACAAAGTGAAACAAACCCATTTAAATAGTGTTGAATGACAATTTATAAATAAATGAAGGTTTTTTTAAATCAATTGATAAAAAATAACTCATTCAAAATCGATGTGTTAATGTTTTAATAATTTTTCTTAATTTAAATTAGAGTATAGTGGGTACGGGTATCCAATGGTACGGATATTATGATACTCGTACCCGCCCTGTTAACAGGAGAGTATAAAAAAATATCCGTACCCGTTATCCATAGGTATCCATTTTCAATATATATTTCCTACTCGTTGCGAGTTTTATCGCGGATACCTGCACGTATGAGTTTTTTTGACATCCTTAAATCCAACAATAATTAAATTGTTGTAGAGTGTATCGATTTTTCTATGATGTACCAAGTCATAATCAAATCATCATGACAGTTTGATTGTTACGATCTTAAGCGAAAAAAATTGTATAAAATTATATAACTTCTGCCTTTGCGGTAAGTGCTCAATACAACTGTTGCTATCATATCCAAGGCGAGTGTCCGAATGAGTAATAAATGTTGGCTCAAAATGTGCTTAACAAAAAAGAAGTAGAGTATGCAAAGTTAAGTGTAATTTAATATTTTATTATAGCCTAATGTTCCAAGCAATATATTCACTTTTTTTTTCTTTCACCCATAAGAAATAAAACCTAATGCAGACAATTTTTTGCATACATATTCTGTCAACAAATCCAAGTGGCTTCTAAACATGAAAACCAACTGAAACATGTAGCTATGAAGACATAAAGCAACGAAATGCATGCTTAATGAAGAGGGCACATGATAAGGTTTCTTTTTACTCAAAAACTCAAAAAGAATAATACAACATTTAACAGTGAGAGAAGGTGGAATATCACTATTTTGTGCTGTAGCTAGGCACTAGATTACTCATTAAGCAACACATAGCACAGTATGTGTTTGTGATAATGTAAGTGTTAAACTACTTAAGTCCTGAGAAGTCATATTGAGCGCACGAATCTTAATTTACACCGACACACCGCACTCGTGCCTGATGGCGCAGAGAGATTCTAAATTCTCACTCCTCCACCCATTTTCTTACAAATTCAAATTACATATATCATCACATGTCTCAACATCCATAACAACATTTATATAGTTACTACCAATGCAACAAATTAACCCTACTCATTTTTCAAATACACATATCCCAATGTCACAGTCTGATGAACCTGCACTTAGAAACGGGTTGAACTTGTTCCTTTCATTACTATTCTGGAGTAGCAACAATGCCATGTCCGACCCAGTGTGATGATGAGCTGCAAAGCTTGACACTCCTTCTATTTCATGCCTCTCTTCTATTTCATGACTCAACTGAGAAGCCACAAACTTGTCAAGTGCCCTCCAATCAGTCACTCTCTTTGTGTTGGATAACTCCTTCTGAGAAACATCATCGTTGTTAATGTTGTCTGATATAAGGGACACTGAGGTTTGCTTCTTCACTAGTGGCATGGAGGGGCTTTCTAGCTGAGGAAGCTGCATCAGTTGTTCTGCATGCATGAAGCTCAAATTATCTGCGTCTGTCTCTTTCTTGTACAACAAATTTTGAGCTGAAATATTGTTCCTCTGAGGTTGCCTTAACATAACCGAAGAGTTGACACCGCATGCTTGTTCCTCGTATGTGTACCTTCGATCCCACCCTTCAATGGTCTTCGTTTGGCCGTTAGTTCTTTTCCTGAATGCTCTGCACACAACCCATCCTTCTTCCTGCACACACTCGATTATATGTTGGATGAGACTTTCACTTTCTCTTGAAACGTATTATGTTTGACTTGACTAGGTCAACCAATGTTTTTAATGGAAAAAAAAAGTGAAAGTTCGTGTTTAACTTTTTATGAGTGTTTTTTCCTATTAGCTTTTGCAAATTTTCGGCCTGTTTGTTGTCAATAGTACTATAGCCAGTTAATAAACAAATCATTAGTTGCATCCTTATAAGTAAGCATGCAATGAAAGAATATTATTGTGGCTTATTACATGTTGTGTTTGAGAGCGAAATAAGTCTCCTTTTGGTTCTTTATCTGTTCACCTTTTATGTCTTCCTAATTAAAAGGTTTGTAAATGGTGACATTTGCTTAATTATTAGATTTTTTTTTTCTGGCTATGCCATTTTTCAACCAGAAAGACAAGAGAAAAGATGCAAAAAAGGACAAGTGATTTCAATCCACTTGTTTGACTTTAAAACAAGAATAATCCAAAAACTCTTATAATAGTTGTTTGAGAAACACTTTTTTTTTTTTTCTCTCTGTAGGGTTTTCTTTTCTCTGAGAAAATATTGACCACTGGATGGTACTTGTTACACAGACCTACTCCTGCAGTTTATGGGTGTGGGGCGAGAGAAAAAGTCATTGAGGGTTTTTTTTACACAAACATATAACAGATATACTTGTAATTAAGTTAAATAAAGACAAATACCTAAAACTTAAATATACTAAAATGGACATTCGTTTGTTTGAGGAAAAACAATTTCTTATTACAAATCACTATGATTTTTTCTTCATAGTATGGCTGTGCTCCGGTTGGCGTGGAGAGAAGGTAGAAGTTTTGTTCCTTTGTTCCTCAAAATTTCTTTTACCATATAAAGGTCAAAAAAGAAGAAGAAGAAGATGGGTTCTCACATATGACAAGAATTAAAAGTGTATCAGAAAAGAAAAAGAAAACGCTTTTGAAAGAACCGACTTTTGACTTCTTGTTGGTAAAAGTTCTGTAGCAAATAGGTAGAAAGCTTGTACGTGCCTTGAATATTCAGTCAGTGGTCTACGAAAGCAAACTTGTTAGGGTCTATATTAAATAATAAAATTCATTTAGGGGAACTAATCAAGTGCTTAATCTGAACTGATGCAGAAACAGAAGCACATGAGAGTAAACTAACACGAGAAACAACGTTTTGGGTGAAGGAATTACTCGGAAATTGGAAAGTCCTTGGAAGTGATTAATTAACAGTGACCAATTAAGGTAGGAATAGTGGTGGATCCCCGTTTTAAAAAACTTTCCTTGTTTGCGAGTGTGAATAGGACAATGTTAGGGTAGTGAAATATGTGATAATTACGTATAATTGACTAAATGAAGGGCCATATCTAAAGCCACTCATCAAGTGTGAACTCATAATGAACATCTCAAATTCAACTCCATGAACAAGAACATGATTATTTATATATACGTAGTTGAGAAAGCAAGAATTTAAAGAATTAATACGTAAAAGGGTATATTTTGTGTATAATAATACATAAAGATATACTTGCCTGTGGAGGTCCATTCTCGACAGTTTCAAGCCTATACTCGTGCATGATCCAATCAGTTTTTTGTCCATTAGGGGCTCTTCCTTTGTAGAAAACGAGGGTCTTTCTCATGCCAATAAGTTTGGTCCTTTCGTACACTGATTTGTCTCTTCCTGTCGCCTTCCAAAACCCTGCCATTGTAGCTCTGTTCGTTCTTGTCCCAGTTGGATATTTTTTATCTTTATGACTAAAGAAATACCATTCATTCTGCTCCTCATACCCAATCCTGCATCTCTCTGCCAAACTCCACAAATTTTTAGAAAAAGACAAAGATCCAGCTACACAAACAAAACCCTACTTTGATTCACTGAAGGTGTATGTGGGTGTTTGGAAAATGTTTTTTTTTTTTCCTATTGAAGTTCGTTAAGCTGATACAAAGGGAAGCAACTAAAAACATGAAGTATATATATCATGCATTACTCTGAAGGATAATACTATAGCAACATACGTAATATATAATATGTATGTGGGCATATATATACATACCTTGGAGATCCCATGGTTCAATACGATATAGGTCTATTTCTTTGATAACGTCAAGATCAATCTTCCGAGAAGCAACTTTTTTCCGGAGATAATAACCCACAAGTTCTTCATCTGTTGGGTGGAAGCGAAACCCCGGTGGGACACATGACTCCATCATGTATATATATATCAATCACACTGGAACTGCATCAAATTCACAACCAGCACCACCATTAATACCTTCCACCCTTGACTTTCTCCATCATTTATGAATTATAAGCATGAAGAAATGAATGTATGAGTGTGTGAGAGAGAGAAGAGAGAAAGAGAGAGAAGAGAAGATAAGAGAAGCAAAGAGAAAACACTCCAGTAACCAAAAAGCTAAAAAGGCAAAGGCCAAGAAAAGGAAATATATAATAGGAGTCCTCTTGGTGAAAAGGTGGCAAGTGCTATCAGAGAAGACCATCATCTCATTTGGTGGAGGGCAATACTGAAGGGAATTGAATTGAAAAGGAAATAAAAATAAACGCGTGTTATAAACAAAAACCCTTAATTTGAGAAACAATCATTAATTTCTTCCCTGGGTACACAGAGAAAGGAAATAACCAAATCATGAGAGTTAGGTTTTGATGAAAACCATGAGGAGTTGGAGTTGGAGCTTAGACCTCTGTTTGTGAAGGCTCTGGGAGAAACGGACAGCTACAGCCTTGTGCTAATCATGCTGTCTTGTGTTGCTGAATGGTGCGAATCATTCATCAAGAACGGGGTTTCCCAATCCACGTTACCATTCATAATTATACATATTCTCAAATAATCACATCAACTGTTATTCAAAAATTTTCATGTAAAGTTTGAAGCTCTACTTTTCATTTGTTAAAAAACTGAGTATAGGGTAAAAATAGAGACAGTTAAAGTAAAGAAACTGTAAAGGGTAGATGAGATGACGTTATCAGAAATTGGGCACGCGTTTGGTCGAAAGCTAAAAGCTTGAGGGACAAAAAGAGAGGCACCGTTTTATTGGATCAAGGCCTGCCACGGGCTAAGGGATAATAATAATAAAAAGAAAAGGGAAAAAGTTAAGTATAGAACACAACACAAGCACAGTAGCCATTACCCAAAGTCTGTCTCGTTGTGGAAGCTGACCCTCTGACTCTGTTGTCCCTTTGTCGAGAATTTTCACAGCACACATCAGTCTTCAACTACAACTTTTCGGGTACCCTACCCTTACCCTTACCCTTACCCTTACCCTTTGCCCTACGTCCTTCCTTTTTAGGTTTTCATCAACATTCCTCATCAAATACTTCAACACTCGTTCGGGAAGCAGATTGGGAGAATGTATAATCAGTGTTAGTGTTAAAGAGAAGTGCAATGAGGAAGAAGTGGAGAAAGTTAATGATGATGATGATGAGGTGAAGGAGAAACTATGAGGGAGAGAACAAAATGATGAGAGAGAGTGAGAATAGAAATGGAAAGGGTATAATCCATATATAAAAGAGAGGAAGGACCACTGAGTTGCGCATGGCTTCATGCTTGTTCCCCCCATACCTGACGTCATAGCCTACCTTCCTACCCCATTTTCTTTTCTCTTTTTGGACATGTTTTTGTTTTTCTTATTTTTCTTTCTTTCTTCTTCTTCTTCTTCATCTTATCTTATCCCACCTTAGCCTACCTATTTATTTTACTCAGATTATTTTCTTTTTCAATGGATGTTGTTAAGTATCGCAGACTCAACGTTTTTCATATAGTTTCAGTTATTACAACTCAACCTAAAACTTTTCATTTTACTGTACCTTTCTTAGTGGGTTTGGTTTCATGTTGCGGTTTTTCAATTTAGTCTTAACCGAAAAAGGCGTTGTAATTTTTTTTTTTCCAAACTTATAAGATGTTACTAAGTGGTTTTATAATTTCAGTACCTTGAAGTTGTTAATGGTGCTTATATTCTCGGGTTCTGCTGCGAGTGGGTATATCGGAGAATTAGTGTGCTATTACAAAATTTGGTTTCAATGACTTTCAAGTTATGAGCCAATTGATGATCTATGATCCCACTTTCCAAACATATAGCGCTTTCACAAATAACACCAACTATCTTTGAGTGAACTATAAATAATCGGTAGTAAGTAACTAGGGAGATTTGGATCGATGAGCTACGAGGTAAAATATATAATATACTACAAAAAAAATCTCTTATTCATATATTAATTTTAGTCACAAAAAATAATTAGTTACTATAGTCACCCATTTAAATATTAATTTACAAACTAAAAATTATTGGTAACTAAAATAGTTTCAAAAAATTATAGTTGATCTCTAAATTAATAACTAAATCATAACTTCGATTTGGACCGACTCGTCTCGACTTTTTGTTCGACCCAACTTAACTTTTTGGACCTATGAAATTTTGTTGTGTAACGAATGAGCAATTTCATAACTTAGAAAATTTCAATTTCCTTTCCTTTGTAATAAATTTTAAATTCTATTATTTAAATTATTTGAAATATCTTGAATTTTAAATTCTCTAAATAAATAAATTACTAGAAGGGATTTAAAAAATTGTTTGATTAGTTATACATTTAATCATTATTTATGATCAAAGAAAAGTAAGGAATTCAGCAAAGGAAATTTTAAAATATCCTAATTACATGTTTTCTTATTCTCAATAAGATCTTTTGTTTCAATAAATATTTGCAAACAAGTAGATGACAAATAAATTTATACTTGTGGGTATCACTCGAACTTGTCCTCGTTTAGACGAGAAATCTTTACATTGACTGGATATGGGTATGAATATGGGTAATACCCAAAATTTTTAACTGTGGATGGGGATGAGGATGGGGATATACGTATCCTCGCCCAAATATTTGTCCCCATTTAAATTACTAAAATATCTATAATTTATTAGATAATTTAATTATATATATATATATATATATATATATATATATAAACATAGCCTATTTTTTACTCTCTCAATTTTTTGTTATACACTTTTTCTTACTTCCTCAATTGTTTTGCTTGTTTTTCAAGATTTAATTTTTAAGGTAATTTGATCTAAAACTTAGTAGGATTCGTCAAATGTACTATGATTTGGTTGTATAATATCAATAAAAAAATAATGAAACTTCTTATAAAGCTACATCATTGGAGTTGGGAAATATTGTTGATAATGATGCGAATGGATTTTTAGAGTCTATGACAAAAAAGAAAAAAAATCTAGAACTACAATTATGAAAACAGAGTTGGATTAAAGTTACACAAGAATTGGATATCCTATCATAGCGGAAAACAAATGGGTTAAGTTTCCAACCCTTTAAGCAATTGCAAGGGATATTTTAGCTATTCCAATAACAATTGTAGCTTCTGAATCTGCTTTTAGTACTTGTAGTCATATATTAACTTTTCACCATAGTCGACTTCATCATATTATTATAGAGGCCTTGATATGTACAAGAAGTTGGATATGGAACTCAAACCATCTAGGTAAGTTACTCAAATTTATTGTTAATATTTTTTTATGAATTCTGATTAATATTCTACATTTGGTGTTTGTAGGTGTTAAAAAATTAAAAGAAAAAGATGTTCTCATGAGTGAGAATGAATCTGATGAAGAACGTACATTATATTCTAATAATTAAAATTTTCAATTTCAATTATCATATCATATATAATTTTTCATTTTTTTTCTATGTGTAGGTGGATCAAATGCAAATGAAACTATTGATCGTTTGTAAAATTAATAAATATTTTGGTTATTACAAAATTTTAGTAATGTGTAATTGTAGTGTTTATATAATTATTTGAATTTTCTCTAGTTGTTATTCGATACTTTAATTTGAGATTTATACTACTATAATATTTTTCTTAATATTTGACATCATGAAAAGAAAAAAGAGTATGTTTTTTAATATTGATATTTTGATAGTATCATGATTCTTATGGTATGATTTTTAAAAATTTTTATAAAAAATATTTAATTGATATTTGGAACAGTAAAAAAATGGATGAGTATAAAAATATATCCATTATCTGGTGGGAATAGAGATGGATCAAAAGTTATATACCCATGAGAATGGAGATAGGTCAAAAGTTATATACCTGCTGGATTTGGAGATGAGGATGAGAATGAATTTTTATTATGGAAATATGATCATGATACCCGTATCCGTCTCACCTCATTGTCATCCCTACAAAATAAGACATACTTACTAAAGTGAGTAAGATATGATGCATGAAGAGTGTTTTATTTATTTATTTATTTATTATTTAGTATTAAAAAACGTAAATAATCCGATTATTATTTGATATTAAGCTACAAATATCTTAAAATTTATCTAAAGCATCATGATTCCTATAATTTTGATCGTAAACTTTCATTTAAAAAATAAAATGCCATTCAAGAAATTTCAACAATCGAATCAATATAACTCGCAGAATATAATCAACTATCTCTATTAATTGCATATACTAAGCAAGGTTTTTCGAAATTAAAAATGTTGAAATATTAATTAAGATCAACTATGTCTCATGATATTAAGGTTAAGGTTGAACTTTGGTTGAGTATGTATGAATAATGTGAAAGTCTAAAGAAAGAAAAAGAGAGATGTGCCAAAGGTGTTTGACGGAATGGGTAAGCCAGAGGGAACTTGCACACACAACTTTTGTCATCTCTGAGAGTTATGTATACAAGAAACTGAGACCTATTATAAAGACAAATGATACTATACAACAAAACAAACAAATCTACTAAACTAGATATAAACCTAGATCTCTTTCAATAAGAGCAAACACACTAAATAGTCTTTCTTTGATTTTTATTGATTTTTTTAAAAAGAATTTTAATTCATTATAAAAGAATTCTTAAATAATGATAAATTTTAATCATAAAAGAAATGTTTAGAGATCAATTTTCTTATTAAAAACCAATTCACTAGTTAAAATTTTAGTAACTAATGTTAGTTATTAATTTCGAGACCATTCATAATATAAACTATTTTAGTTATCAATTTAGAGATTAATTTTAATTTTTTGAAACTATTTAGTTACCGATTTAGAAATTAATTATAATTTTTTTGAAACTATTTTAGTTATTAATAATTTTTCGTTTATAAATTGATATTTAAATTAGTTATTATAGTTTCAAATTAATTTTTGTCACTTAAATAAATTATTATTCAAATTTTTTTTTGAGAACTTATAATAATTTTTTTAAAAAAGTACAAGAATAACAATATCCGAATTATTTGGAAGACATTATTTCCCCACTTCTATTGAGCACAAAAGAACCTTATAGCCACCACATTGTTAGAATAATATGATGAAAGCCTTTTTTCAGTACTGGTGCAATTAAATACGGAGAGAGTAGTTACATTACATCGAGTAAGAGACAAAAAGAACTTTTAAGTTACGATTAACTTTATTTTAACTTATGAAAAAGTTTCTTTAATTTTTTTATTATATTACATAGAATTTTTTACAAAAAATAAATAAATAAATATCTAAGCATAAAATAATCTGTTTATCCTAAGCACACATATTGTTTTACTACTTAACCCATATTCCAATTCAACTAACCATGGCCCAAATCCAAATTTACCTTAGTCCAACACAATTCTAATCCAAGTTACTGCACTTTTACTATGTACTATGCATCAAAATTCACAAGACAATCTATATTTCCACGTGATGAATAGAAATCCCTTCTTAATTAATTATGGCCTAAACAAAAGGATAATGAAGAGGGATTATTTACATGAATGTTTTTCTCGTGCTTTTCGTTTTCTAATAAGCCAAATTGTGTTCATTTGAATGTACCAATTGTAGAACTTTTGCGAAGTGTTATTTCAAAGAAGTGGGGAATGAAAGTAGGTTGAAGAGTGGGATCAACTAACATGTCTTTGGTGGGTTGGTGAACTTTTGTCTCCCACCTTCACGTTGAAGATAAACACAAAAAAAACTAAGACGTAAAACAAAATCCTTCCAATTAACTAAAAACATGCCTTCTCTTACACACATTCCTCGTAGTCTTTGTTAATCAACCAAAACTAAATTTAGAAATGAAATTTGTTTTGAAATTTAGCTTAATCGTTATTAGAAATTTTAGCAAAATAGATCGGAGAGTATCATTCCTAGAATAATATAAATTACTTATATAAGAAATTCAATATTATGTTTAACATAAAATTATTAAGAGGTAGATTTCAATCCTAATTCAATTTTAAAAAATTAATTTGTAAGGTGACACGGCAAGAAAATGTCTAATTAATAATCATTTTTATTGATAAAAAATAATTAGTCATTATAGTAACAAATTTTGATACTTATTCGTACCCTACAAATTATTGGTAACTAAAATAATTTTAAATTGTTTTCTAAATTAGTCACTATGGTGAATTAGTCTCTAAGTTGGTTACTAACATTAGCTACCAAAGTTTTAGTTACAAAAAACTTGGTTTCTAATTTTGAATCTAAATTGGTCACTATTGAGACAAATTTAATGACTAATTTCTTTGGTAGCTAAAAACATTGGTAACTAATGTTAGTAATCGATTTATAAACCAATTCAAAATAATGACCAATTTAGAAACTATTTCATTTACCAATAATTTTTAATTTATAAGTTGGTATCTAAATTGGCCACTATAGTAACTAATTATTTTTTATACCTAAAATTGGTCCTTAATTAGACATTTTCTATCAATTAGACATCTTCTTGTAGTATTGTTTGCATCACTTATAAATAAGCCTTATACAGTTGATGTGAGATTAGACATTAATAAATGATCAAATAACAACTTGATAGCAAATAACACAATAGATCAAACAAATAATAAATTTCTCTAGAATAAACTTCGAATTCAAAGGAATATGATATTATTTTAAAAAGTGGATTTTAAGTCTAATTTAATCATATAAAAATGACTTTTAAAATGAATTTTACTTCCATTTACGTATTATAAATACATCTTATTTCTGATTGATAAAAGGATCTTACAAAAAAATATTGAAGTTAAATGTTTTTCATTTATTTTTGTTATGTTATGTTAATATATATATATATATATATATATATATATATATATATATATATATAT
>Ga0209589_1008365_pt1 | contig 16164 bp, 11 predicted proteins | sample CowpeawhiteBW_FD_187525 | JGI IMG/M metagenome (GOLD analysis project Ga0209589, IMG submission 187525) | Root nodule microbial communities of legume samples collected from California USA - Cow pea white BW (SPAdes) (version 2) | ecosystem: Host-associated > Plants > Roots > Nodule | place: USA... | reverse complement strand
TAGAATACTCATTTATGTGAATTCAACAAATTAAGAAAATTAAAAATTGAAAAGTTTGAATCGCATGATTTAAATAAAAAAATTATTTTTTTTAATTAAAATTTTTTTATATAGAACATCTAATTTGGCACCCCTACATATTTTCTTTAAGTTCCGCCACTGCCTCCATATGCATGCATTTCAGGAATTTGATTTCATACTGTATACGGGTTGTGTGAGAATAAGGTTCTCGCAAAAGCAAAAAAATTAGTTTGATATATTCTGTTGTGACCAACACATTAATCATGTGTAATACGTGTTTTTAATGTTGTTGTCCAATTTAACCTAGCATCACATGAATCTTGAGATGCGATGTGACTCACATTATAGTGAGATCATTTTAATCTACGTGATTTCTTTTTCAAAGATTTTAATCTACACGTATTAAAGATTCTTATGTTTTTTCAACAAACAAATATACGAATTCTACAAATGATTTTGTTCCAATCTTAAGACAGATCTTTCGTTATTTTTCTTTTTTAGATGAAGAAAAAAAATGTTGATTATAGTTAGAAAATGAAGATTCATCTTTAATATTATTTTAACCACAACTCTTTTAAGATATATTGTTAGACTTAATGGCTTTTTTTATTTTTATATTTGGCGGAGTAATTTAATATTTTTCTTCTATTTATTTTATACTCAATATGATCTTTATATATATATATATATATATATATATATATATATATATATATATATATATATATATATATATATATATATAATGATTTAATGCGATTAATTTCCTTAAATCAATATTAACGTCATTCACCTTATTTTATCTGTGTAATTGGAAGCTAAACACGTAAAAAAGAATGGATAATTATAATAAAGACCATATTGCATAAAAAATAAATAGAAAAAATATTAAATTATTTTTTCGAATATAAGAACAAAATTACTATTGAATCATATCACTAAAATTGTATGTAATATGTAACATCCCATTTAATTTATAAGCGAAATTAAATGTAGCGTCGCATAAAATAACATACAAGCGCAGCTCGGGAGTTTGAAACTAAACTCCCAACGATCCATGGCACACCACGATGCTCAAAAGAAAACGGGATAAAGAGTTAACTAAATGTATATAAATCCAAAACCATTTATTTCATGGGTCGCAGCCCTAGATAAACTCATACAGAAAATATAAACTAGTCCACGCGGACTATGCAGCGGAATCTCCACCCTCCTGTTGCCTACGGGTGTTTCTCGCATCTGCTCACACCAACAAGTTGATGATCATCGCAAAAAAGAGTACCCCACAACAAATCACACAACAAAGAAAACAGGGTAAGCTAAAGCATGAAATCATTTCATCAATGAAGTCAGATACATATTTGCAGTCCATCATACATACGTTACACAAGCATATTACGACCTTCCAAACAATACACTACGACTCGACTCGACTCATCCGGATACATATAACTTGGTCGGATTCAGCGGATGCTTGCACTTGTGGTGGATACCTCTGCTCACCCTCGAGCTGCTCACCCCCGAGCTATGTGTTACAGTGTTACAATAAATCAATTTCCCTCACCACAAGGTTAGCCCTTAAAAGATTTCAGGCCTCCTGCTACTCTCACCACAAGAGTCAGTTCGCTCTAGGTGAGACTAACTGACTCCTTAGAGTGTCAGAATGCAACCTTACCTTGAATCCTTACCTAGTTATACCGATGGGGCACCACCATAGACACCCACTAACAGGGGCCATGAAATTACGTCCCGACCACTGAAGCGCGACCCTGAAAGTCTCACCTAGAGACCCCAAGGAATTATGCACTGACACAGACAAAACACTATCATACAGTCAAATAATATTCACCATGCAAGGATACATTCATTATGTCAACCTTTAAAGCCATTACCTTTCACGTTTCCAGGTCCAACTCATTCCAACTCATCGTAATCCATCAATGTACATATAATCCAACTCATCTCATTATCATGCCACTTTAATAACACCCATCTCATTTAGTTCACATGCCGATACTCATACCAAACCCATCATTTATAATTCATGAATCATGCTACGTATACATCATACTCCATTATATACATGTCCCTCATCATAACATTCATACCCAAACCAAAACCAATCATCCAGGAATCAACAAACATCCAAACACAGCACTGTCTTGCTCAACTCCTCGCTCAGGCTGAAGGGTCTCGCTCAGGCGAGTCCCCCTCCGCCTAGGCAAGGGCTCAAAACAGGAGCAGAAAAACAACGCGGGATCTCGCTTAGGCGAGACCCCTCTCGCCTAGGCGAGTTGTTTGCTCGCTCAAAAATTGGAGCGGGTCGCCTGGGCGACCTTTCGCGCAAACTAGTTTGGGCGAGCCTTTGTCAGACTCGCTTAGGCGAGTCCGACTCACCTGGGCGAGATTAACAGCTCTCGCCCTGATTCACCTGCAACAGATGTGTCTTTCCGATTCAACCAAGCATATCAAGCACTTCACGCACTAGAACAGTAATTTATCCATACAAACAATAAGCAAGCTCAAGAACAAGCCACAAACAATAGAACTCGAAACCCTAACTTCCCGTACCTGGAAATCAAGCTAGCGGAACGGTCCGACACGCACACAGTGAGCAAAACTGTCCCTAGGATGGTCAACAAGCTGGAACGAACGAAGGGGCGGGTTATTACCAAACCCTAACGTTAACAGTGAACATAGACCATGAAAATAAGGAGCATGAGTTGAGGAGTGACTTACGTGGAGTAGGAGCCGGTGTGTGTTAGCTCGGAGAAGACCTAGAGCAAACCCTAGCATAGCGTTCTGTGAGGGGCCAAGAGGGGTGACGGCTGGTTCTGTGGAATAGTGAGAGTAAGAGGGTTAGGTCAGATTAGGGTTTGGTTATATCACTTGGGCCAGCCCTAGGCCCAATTACAAAAGGGCAGCCCTTTACTTTAGGGCAGAAAAAAAAGAAGTGAATTTTTAATGGGCCTTACATAATATATCATTCACATTAAAATTTGATAACTCTGTTATAGTGTATCACTATAAGAAAATATCTCATCAACAATCAATTTTAGTGATAAAAAATTGTTAGTCACAATAATAACAAATTTAGATACCCGATTTATAAAATAAAAAGTTATAATTGGCAATATATTGATCACTAATTAATTAGAAAGTAATTTAGAAATCAATTATTTTGGTAGTAAAAATTTTAGTAACTAATGTTAATTGACCAATTTTCTTTAGCAGCTAAATTTTAAAAATCAATTTAAAACCCATTATAATTTTGTATTCATAATAATGACTCTTTTAGTAATCAATAAATTTTTATTTTACAAATTGATATCTAAATTGATAACTGTAACCAATAACTTTTTATCATTAAAATTAATTATTAATAAAATATTTGATCGTGATGTATCTAGAAATATAAATAAAAAAATATCTAAATGATCTCTGAACTCGTAAATAATGTAAAAGCGTTGAACATATTAAAACATATTTGGTGACTATTGTACTTATTAAATCATATTTCTAAAGTTACAGTTTTGAGAGTTCAATGTTTTGTAATATACGAATTATTCTCATAATTAAATCTTTTGTTTGCGAAAAGGGGGGAATATATATTTTTTGTCACCCGTTTTACTAGGTTATATGAAACCGATGTTGAAAATGTATATAATAATAATTTTATAAGCAATAAGAATATTTTTAAACCACTTGTTAGAATAATTTATATAAATATATATTTCTGTGTAAATTGTAAGACGCATTTATTTTCTGCCTTTTATTTTAAGGGTTGCCCCAATCGATTGGGTCTAAGAGCTGACCCAAAAAGAGGATTCAGACCTAATCTGTCCTAGTCTCACCCTTTTCCTTCACTCTACAAAAAACGCAGCCATCACGCTCCCCTTTCTTCTCCAGAGCTCTGCTAGGGTTTAACCCCAATCTCGATCCAGTGAGTCCAACTTCGTCTTCTTGATTCGTGTAAGTATCCTACGAGTCCTACATCCCTTTTCCGTTCGTATGCTCTTGTTCTTAGCTAGGGTTCGTGGTGAACCATTTTAAAACTCGCCCCGTTTTTTTGTTCTAGTTTGTTCATCTGTTCCTGGAACTGTTGCGTCCCCGCTGTTGGAGTCGAACCCTTTCTCTAGCAATTTCCAAGTAAGGGAAGCTAAGGTCCGTGTGTCTAGTCGTTTTTAGCTTGCTCTAATATTATTGTATGATTCTGTGGACTGCATGCTACTGTGAGTTAATGAAAATGTCGTTGTAGCTTTTGGGTTTCGTGTTTGCGTGACTGTTGTATGAATGAATAATGGCGGGCATTGGTTTTCTTGCCCAAGCGAGCATGTCTTGCCTAGGCGAGACTAACAGAGGCTCGCCCAAGCTTTTCTGCGTGAACGGTCGCTCAGGCGACTCGATTTCATTTTTGAGCTAGGTGCAATCTCGCTTAGGCAAGAAGGGACTCGCCTGAGCGAGAGGGTCTCTCTCGCCTGAGCGAGACCTATTAGCTTGAGCAAGACTGGGGGCAGGTTTTGGTGCTATATTTGAATGGGTCACTAATGTGTGGCTTGCTTGTCTGATCTAAATGCTTTACAAGAAGGGTTTGCGGGATGATGCCATGATTAATATATGAGATTGAGATGGAAATGGTATGTTACTTTATTGTGTATGAATTGGAAAGCATGAGTTGTATGATTGGTTGTTTATACATGACATTAGTATTATGGGAACTTCCTGATTGGTTGGTGAAACATGTACAAAGTGTGAGTAGGGCGTAATTCCATGACTCTTGTAGTGAGAGTTCTTGGTGGCGCCTCATCTGTTGGACGTAATCACATGGACCTTCCTGATGGGAGTCACTGGTGGTGCCTCACCTATTGGACTTAATTCCATGAACCTCGTGGTGCAAGTTCATGGTGGTGCCTCAACATAAAGACGTAATTCCACGCGAGTATCGTGGTGGTGCCTCAAGGCCAGGACGTAATTCCACGAAGGCCACGTGGTGGTGCCTCTTGTAAGGGTGTAATTCCGTGAAGGCCTCGTGGTGATGCCTCATTGCTAGGATGTAATTCCACTGCTTGGTGGTGGTGCCTCATTTTACGTATCCAGATAGTCAAGTCTTGGAGTCTCAAATGGTTTGGAAATCTATGGGTGAATGTCTGTTATTTGTGTCTGACTGTGAAACTGCATGTTGACTATTATGATGTAAGATTTCTTTACACTAGCTTACCCTTTCGCTCGCTTGTATGTTGTGTGTGATTTTCTCTATTGCGATGATCATCAATTTCATTAGTGTGAGCAGATGTGAGAATCTCTGGTAGTGGTAATGAGGGCAGAGACGCTGCAGCTTGATGAATCTTGGATGGAAATCGGGCTCACTTTGGGGCCCATAGCTTTTGGAGTTTTAGTAGTTTAAGTTTCTCCTTGATGAGACTCTGTATCTTTCTTTAGGCCATGTGTAGCCTCTTTCTTTTGCTATGAATATGTTTAGGGGAACTGTGTACTTCATATCCTAAATGTTCGTACTTTCTGGATATTTATATATGTGACGTTTTATTAAATTGGATTTATCTATTTAATTGGGACGTTACATAAATTATTTCAATAAATGATGTAGAAACATTTTGCAAATTATTTCTACCTACTTTGTTACATTTTTCACGTCTTATATCATCGTCCTACGAATAGTTTTCTCCATCTATTCCAAATTGATATTTTTTTCTCATTTTTGCTATGCTACTTTTTATTTAGTTTTTAAAATATATTAATGTTTGTTAGAAATTAAATCATGAGAAATTATTTTAATTATTAAAATAGCTAATTTATTGGAGTAGTTTTGCATTATTATAGGAATAATAACGTAATGATAGGGATTATATATATTAATTATAGATACTCTCTCATGTATATATTTTTGTTCTTCCTTTCAATAAAATATAACACATAATTCTTTCTATTTATTTCTTTTACATGATATCAGAGCAGGAACAATCCTATGCTCAATCATTCATTTTTTTTCCTATCATTGTTTTCATGGCTAATGATGGAAAATAACCAAATACAATAGTTTTTATTCTCTCCATCATTCTGACCATCCCGGGATGGTCCTTGTTTCAAAACTTCTAGATGGAGAAAACTTTTCGACTTGGCGAAGAACTATAGTAATCTCTTTAAATGCAAAATCCAAATTGGATCTTTAGTTCTTTGATACATGATATTATAGATAGTGTTATTGTCTATTACACTGCTCATGAAGTTTGAGAAGATCTTCAAAATCGCTTCTCTCAAAATCATGCACCACGAATTTTTCAGATTAGAGAGACATTGCTTGCTTGACTCAAGATCAAATGACAATCGCAACCTATTACACGAAGTTAAAGAAATTATGGGATGAGTTAGGCTGCTATAGTAATGCAACCTGCACTTGTGGCATAGACAATAAAAGGCCCAGATTGATACAGTTTCTTTTGGGGTTGAATGACTCTTATAGTGCTATTTGTGGTCAACTTCTCTTAATGAATCCATTGTCTGATGTTACACAGACTTATTCTTCCATAATTCAAGAAGAAAAACAATGACATTTGGGCACCACATGTGACATAATAGAAGCTTCAGCCATGATTGTTCAAAAGAATGAACCAACAACCCTTGTTGTGGGCCACAAACAAGGTTCTCCTTGTTTTAATTCATCTAATCGAAAGTCGTTGCATTGTTCTCATTGTGATAGAGATCATCATACAAAAGAAACATGTTGGAAACTACACGGTTATCCTCCTAAACACCTAAGACATGGAGTCACCCATAATGCTTATTCTAAGCTCAATGGGAATAGTAAAATTTTAGCAAATAATGTCACAACGACTCTAGTGATGCAACAATTGCAGTCCACAATGAATGGATTAACTTAACTACAACTTCAACAAATGTTGTCTATTATGCAGGGTAATGCATCATCTCCATCAACTAATCATAAGGTCAATAACGCCAATATTCCTTCAGGTTTCTCCCCACCTAAACTTATAATTGATAGTGGAGCCACCGATCACATTATTTCTTCACCAACTTTGCTTGTCAACAGTAAAGAAAACACTTCTTTACCACCAATTGTTATGCCAAATGGTAATCAGACTCATATTATCTCTGTTGGAACTTTACCTTTAAGTCCAATTGTTTCTTTAACAAATGTGCTTGGGGTACCATCTTGCAAAGTAGATTTGATGTCAATAAGTCAGGTTACAAGAAATTTAAATTGTTCAATAACTTTTTTTCCTTCTGGGTGTATTTTGCAGGTTTTGATGACGAGAATGACAATTGGTTTGCGTAAACAACAAGGTGGACTTTATTACTTGCTTGCAATGACATCAAATAAGTCACACATTCCCATTCCATCATTCGCAGCCCATGTCACCAAGTCATCTCCTCCTTCGAACATTTTTACTACCTTGTGGCATCGACATCTAGGAAATCCATCTCCATCTAGATTAGATTTCATGGCTAAAACTTTGTTAAACTTCTCTTAGAGTCAAATAAAATTTGTAATGTTTGTACTTTTGCAAAACAGATAGGCCTTCCTTTTCCAAACAGTCTAGTTTCTTCCATTAAACCTTTTGAATTACTTCATTGTGATATTTGGGGACCATATAAAGTTCCTTCTCTTTGTAGTACATAATATTTTTTTACTATTGTGGATAATTTTTCTCCCTTCACTTGGATTTCTTTCATGCATCATAAAAGTGAAACTCAACATCTCCTTACCAATTTCTTCTCTTTTGTCAAAACCCATTTTAATACTAGTATAGTCAATATTCGGGTTGACAATGGGAGGGATTTTTTTTCTATGCGAGATTTTTTTAAACAACAAGGAACAACTTACCAACATTCTTGCACTTACACATCACAACAAAATGGAGTTATCGAGCATAAGCATAGACATATCCTTGAGTCAACACATAGTCTTCGTTTTCAAGCTCATCTTCCCTTACACTTTTGGGAAGAATGTGTTTCCACTGTTGTCCATATTACTAACAGGTTGCCTACGTCTCTATTATCACGTTAAACACCTTTTTAAGCGCCTATATGGTAAACTCCCTTCTTATTCACACATTTGAGTCTTTGGATGTCTTGCTTATGCTACTAATGTTCATGTTTCTCATAAGTTTGCTCTTCATACCCAAAATGTGTTTTTCTTGGTTATACTCTTGGCCAAAATGCTTACAAGTTATATGATCACGAAACTCACCAAGTCTTCACTAGTTATGATGTTATCTTCCATGAGGATATTTTTTCGTATGAATCCATTGACACTTCTTTCACCACCATAGACCTTGTCATACCTAATGTTGTCCCAAATAATCCTTCGTCTACGGCTCTTGCATACACTCCACCACCACGTACAAAAAACACAATTGTGCCTTCCACTAATTCCCTACTTGTGGTTCCCTTGCGTCGTTCTCAACGATCTCATGGTCCTCTTGCAGCTTTACGAGATTATATTTGCAATCAGGTAATGTCCCCTGACCCATTGTCATCCTCCTCTCTTTTCCAAATAAAGGTACACGATATCCTCTCTACAATTTTATCTCTTATGATCGTTATACCCCTCAACATCGATCCTTTATTGCTACTATTACTAATGATATTGAACTTACATGTTATGAACAAGTTGTTTCTCAGACTCATTAATAAGAGGCAATGCAATCTGAATTGGCTGCTTTGGAGGCCAATAAGACTTGGTCTATTACAACTCTTCCTCCTGGAAAGAAGGCTATTGGTTGTCGTTGTGTGTATAAAATCAAATGCAAATCTGATGGCTCTCTTGAACGGTATAAGGCACGTCTTGTTGCAAAAGGATATACACAACTAGAAGGTATTGATTATCATGACACTTTTTCACCTATTGTTAAAATGGTCACTCATCATTGTTTATTAGCTTTGGCTGCTGCTCAACATTGGTCTCTTCATCAGCTTGATGTCCATAACGCTTTTCTTCATGGTAATATTTCCGAAGAAATCTATACGTCCCTTCCTCCAGGATTTCAACGACAAGGGGAAAATCTTGTGTGTCAAATTCTCTACAGCTATTTAGGTTGCTGGTTTTATTCAATCAAAAGTATATTACTCACTATTTACATGCACAAAAGGCAAGTCATTTACAGTTTTGTTGATTTATGTCGATGATATTCTCATAACTGGCAATGACCCTATTGCAATATCTAGTCTTAAACAATTCCTACACAATCGTTTTCGGATAAAAGATTTGGGTGATCTTAAGCTTTTCCTAGGTATCGAGGCCTCTCTTTCTAAAAAAGGTATTTTCATATCACAAAGAAAATACACTTTGGAAATTATCAAAGATGGTGCGAATCTTGGAGTTAAGCCCGTGGATTTTCCCATGGAACAAAATACAAAGCTTTTCAATGAAGTTGGTCGCTTAATTTATTTGACAATTACTCGTCCTGATATCATCTATGTGGTACACATACTAAGCAGATTCATGCACGCTCTATGCAAACCTCATATGAAAGCTGCAATGTGTGTGCTATGATATTTAAATAATAATCCAAGTCAAGGTCTGTTTTTTCCTTCACAAAATGATTTATCTTTGTGTGCTTTCTTGGGGAGGTTGCCCTATATCTTGAAAATCAACTACAAGTTATTGTGTTGTTTTAGGATCCTCCCTCATCTCTTGGTGAACAAAGAGGCAGAAGACAGTTTCACTATCCTCAACAGAAGTTGAATATAGAGCATTGATGGGTACTTGTTGTGAGTTGACTTGGTTACGATCATTGTTGAAAGATTTACGGATATTTCATCCTAACCGACATATTGTGACAATAAAGCCGCCTTATACATTGTGGCTAATCCGGTATTTCATGAAAAAAGTAGACACATAGAGATGGATTGCCACTTCATTCGTGATAAGATTCAAGATAGTTCAATTGCAACAAAATATGTACTTTCTGTTGAACTACTTGTTGATGTGTTCAAAAAATAAGCTTTCTCTACCATGAAGTGCAAGTTGGGACTTCTTAATATTCACTCTCCAACTTGAGGAGTAGTGTTAGAAATTAAATCATAAGAAAATATTTTAATTATTAAAGTAGATTTACAGGAACACTTTTGCATTATTATAAAAATAAAAGCATAATTGTAGGAATTGTATATTGTAACATCCCATTTAATAGTTTTTCACACTATCAAATAAAACATTATATTATGATTAATCACAACAGATAGTAAGAAAACGACATTTCAGGAATACACAGCTGATACAGTCATCCAAATACATATCTTGTAAGGGTGTGATGAGGAACATAAGTATTTAAAAATACAAACTAAAACACCCCAAAACCACATGGCGTCTACTCCATGCGCCCTACCGCGGAACTACTCATCGATCCTCAGCTCCTACTAGAGGGAAGGACATCATCAACTGGACTCGGTCCTGCTCACACCAACAGTGGGTGATCATAGCAAGGAGAAACATAAGGAAGCAAACATGAACAATAAGGGTGAGCAACTGATATTTGAGGGAAAACAATACAATTCATATTTCACACATCAATCACAAATATATCGCAATTATACATGAAATTCTAGACTCGATATCCGGATTGTGTAAGCGACATTGGAGCTCTTGGTGGCTTGCACCTGTGAAGGTTTCCAAACTCTGCAGAGTTTGGACACAAGGGGTTATCACCCAACCTCTCACAGGGTAAATCCCCTTCGCGTCTAAGGCTCTATCGAGTCCCAAGACTAGGACCTCCTGCTACTCCTCACGACATAATCCATTCTACTCTACGTGAGTGTGAATGATTATTGGAGTTTCAGGATACCAACCAATACGGATTCCTCATGTTCTTACACACACTAACAACTCTTATGAATTTCCCTTGAAATTCCATTATAACCCAACTTCTTCATTTTCACAAACCATAAATTTTCACTAAGTTTATAACACATTTCAAGCATACAGGATAACATCTACACATAATTATAACACTTCATATCAATTCACTCATTAAAACAGAATCCCAAGCCCTCCAATGTAGGGACCCTCGCCCAAGCTAGAAAATCCAGCCTAGGCGAGAGACTGTCTCGCTCAGGCGAGTCCACCTCGCCTAGGCGAGACTCTAACAGTGGCAAAATTTAAAAACCTGGGCGAACTCTCGCTCAGGCGAGGCTGGTTCGCTTAGACGAGAGCAACTCTCGCTTAGGCGACTCCAGCTCGCCTAGGCGAGACTTCGCGTAAGAACAGGGGTGATTTCCTTAGTAGTCTCGCTCAGGCGAGAGTCACTCGCCCAGGCGAGAATATCAGTTCCCAAGCCTGTTCTTACATGCAGGAGCATGGATTCATCCCCAATTCATCAACAAACCATAATCACACAATTAAATCATCAATTGACTAATTATACATGCAATTCAGGCTGATCAAGACTTATTCTAATTGAATTGGGTAAAAGTTCGTTGACTCCCCTTACCTTTGGAATTTCAACTAGGATTGACTCCTCAACCAAGGAGAGTACCTCAACTCCAACCTAAGGCACTGAATTTTAATTGCAAATGGTGAGAACAGATTCTACTCCCCTCCAGAATGTTGGAATTTCTTAGAATTCGAAAAATCAGAATGTGAGGGGAAGATACAAGTTAACTTACGTGTAGGAAAGGGAGACTCAGCTTGGGGAAATGACTCTGATCTTGCTTCAGCCCCAAATTCTGAAATCAGGGAAGAGAATTAAGCCTATGCAGCGAAATTTAGGGAGAATTTGGTGGAGAGGAGGTAGAGGAAGAGTGAGGGAAGAAGAGCTGTTAAGGAGAGGGAGTGGGTTCTGTGTTTTTGTAAAGTGGTGGCAGAGGGTTCTCACATATATATTAATTATAGATACTCTCTAATGTATAATTTTTATTCTTCCTTTCGATAAAATATAACAGAAAATTTCTTTTATTCGTTTCTTTTACAGTGTTAGTATCTTAATATTTTTAATATATTTTAAAATACGAAAATCAGTGAAAGCTCAACATAGTATAAATACACAAAAAAAAAAAAAACCTGGATTCATCTCTTTGTCACTCCCCACTATAAGGATCAAGAAAAAGAAACCTGGATTCATCTCTTTGTCACTCCCCACTAAGGAGAGATGATTTTTGTCTGAAAGTTTTTTTTTTTGGTTATAAAATAATCTGCAAAACAGTGTTTGTTGTTTTGTTTTTGTTCGTTGCTTTGGATCAATTGTGTCATGTTTTGATATCTGTCTTTTTCTTTTTGTTTTTCGGTTTCGAAAGTTTTTGTTATTTGTGCTAAAAAGTCCCAAGAATATAGTGTCTTCCATCGTGTATCAGGTGAAGCATCTTGAATCATGTAAAAAAAAAAAAAAACACTGAAAATCCAAATTGGTAGCTTTAGGTAAGAAAACACTGCAAGAATATATTTTGTGACTTTTTACGTTAAGTTTTCATGTGAATTTTATTGTAATTTCATTTTTCAGAAGAAATAAACGTACCAAATACCAATGTCTAATTTACTTTAATTTTTAAAGGATTATATATCAACACCGACATGAGTTTTAATCTTATTATGATTTTCTGTGCACATTTTTTTAATTCACAGTTTCTGTCCACAAATTGCGGCTGATCTTTTCAGGTCGTGTAATAAAGAGGTTTACGTCTTTTTGTTATGGATTTTGATTATCACAAAAGTAAAAAGTTTTATGCTGCTTTTCTTTTTCACTTTTAAGAAGTTCATATATTTAAAGTTAAATAGATTATTTGAGTAAGATAATTTTCAGATAATTTGATAAACAAAAACATTTATATTAACTAATTGTCTAGTTCAACTTAAATGATCTATAACATAACAAATTATATGAAGCATTTGAACAAAATAAAACTAAATATGTGATACTATATATTTGAAAAAAAAATATTTTTTTAATATCCAAGTATAAATAAACTAATTTTTATCGATATCTAAGTAGACGTCGTGAGGTTTGTGGCTGTGGTGGTTAAAGGATTTTCTTTTGGAGGCATGTGGTTGGGTGATGAGATTTTCTCGAAGAAAAAGTGAAAGTTTTGAAATGAAAATTAAAGTCATGGAAGAAGAAAATTTTTGGGAACCAAGAGAAAAGTCATAAACTTATTTAAGAAGAAATTAAATAAGTTTTGAAGAAAACGACTTACAATAGGAGTTTTGAAGTGTAGTGAATCAATTTCGAGGCAGAAGCTTAGATCAGAATAGTTCTTGTAGGTTGACCAAAACACGTGATTCTTTCATTGCATGGTGAATTGGAGAAGGAGAAATTTATATAACATTTTAAATACTTATTTCATTTGTCTATTATTCTTAACCTCAAATAAATTATGATATTTTTGATCTGAAATTCGTCAAGTGAGATTTTTAGGATTAATCATCGTACACATGAGATCTTGTTTGTTTTTAAGATCTATCACGATTTTATCTTCAAAACGTGCATTAAAGAAATGAAAAATTATTTAAACTATTTATGATATGTGGAACTATTAAATTTGATAAAAACATAAACATTATTATCGAGTTTTACTGTGCAATGTTACCAAATCAAAAACTCCAATTATAGTTAAAAAAATACTAAAAACATCCAACATACTAAAACAACTAAATTTTGTTATTTTAGTAAATATGTTAGGAAATGAAAAAATATCTCAGGTAAACTCATAAAAGTTCATATATTATATATAAATTTATTTAGATGAACATCTTTATAATTTTTTAAGAAACTGAAGTAATTCATTTTAAGAGTAAAATTGTTTTGGTATACTCTCATCTCACTTAAGAATCATAATAAGGACAATGTAAATATTTATTCCACCTTAAATCTTTCAAAACGTTTTTTAAGGATAAAACAATGACAAAACTCTAAATTTTAACACAGACAATTGCTAACAGAAAATAACAAAATAACAAAACAACAACTAAAAATATCAAAGTATATGGCAAAATTAATTCTTCAAACTTGTAAGAATCTATGAAAAACAACAAATAATAAAAAATAACATCAATAATGACAAAAAAGAACATCATTTAACATAGGAAAATCCTCTCAATGTGAGAAGTAAAAAACTCACTCAGACAAGTCAGTCAATCAAACTTCATTAAGATTAAATAAGTAAAACCCACTCACACAAGTCAGTCAATCAAACTCCATTAAAATCAAATATAAATACAAGAGAATCAAATAAAAAATAAAAAATTTTCTTAAATTTGAAGAATAAAAGAAGAAAAACTTAAAATAGAACAGATCAATTTCTCTAACCAAAAACATGTAATTCATAATCACAACGGTCAAAGCGAATAACCATGTGCAAAAACATGTAATTCATAATCACAACGGTCAAAGCGAATAACCATGTGCAAGACCAGTTTCTCTAACCACCAATGTTTTTTTTCTTTTTCTTCTCCCTTCCAAATGTTGTGAAAACAACACTCTCTCTCAACCTAAAAAACCTTTCTCCATTTAAGTCAAATGAGACAAAATAGACTCCACTAGGTTAGATTTTTTAGATATATAATTAAGAATTTAATCCAGTAACAATATCTGAAATGCTAAAATCGATTTTATCTCAAATAAACTTAAATTGGGAACATAAATTAATCTTGTTAAGTAAAAGTATTTATAAAAAGCTGATCCAACGGACACCTATAATCTTGTTCTACCCTGCTATTGTTTATGAGCAGTCAAAGAATGGTGCATGAGAATATAAATGCTTTCCCTTTTTCACCCAACTTGCTAAAAAAACACAGACTCCACTTAAATGCAGAATCTAGCCGAAAAGGAAAAAAAGAAAGAGAAAATGAAATAGTATGAAATAAATAAATAGAGATTTTGCAGAAAGCATGGAAGGCCCACCATAGGCACAGTTGTTGTGCAGTTATTTGAGCACACAAAAACATTGGCAATTCGGAATGAAGTTTTGGCATAAAGTTGTGTGACAAAAGAAAAAGTGGTCCAAGCCTTATGGGACCAAACACTGCACGTGTTTTGACTGGGCTGAGCTAAGTGAGCCCACACGCATTACACACCGTACCTCTTCTTTTACTTCTTGCCTCTGTCCCCTCTTAACTTCTCATTCACACTATCTTAAAGACCACAATCATTTACTCATTCTGTGCCGACCTAGACAAAGATCACTTACTAATTTTTATTTTTTTATTTTTTCATCTTTAAGTTGAGATATTGTTTATTTAAAAATACATTTAAACTGATTTCGACTTTAAAAAAATGTTTGACTATTTTGTTTGGACCACTTAATGAAAATTGAGGGATTGAAAAATTATAAAAGATAAAATTATTTGAATTGAAAAAAGATAAATGAAAATGAAGAAAAAAAATGGATGAAAATTTAAAAATATGGTAATATATAAAATTATCAAGATACCATTTTCTCAAGGGTTAAATATGTTTTTGATCTTTCAAGTTTCAGTGAAATTTAGAATTAGTCATTCTTTAAAACTTTTGACTAATTTAGTCCTTCATCTTTAAAAATACGTGAATTTAGTCATTTTAACCAAATTTTGTTAAGTTTATATGATGTTTCAAGCGCATTTCATGATAGTATTTGAATTGTTTACACGGTTTGACACATTTTTGCTCCAATGTTAACTCAAATATTATTATAAAATGTGTTTAAAATACCAATAAACTTAATAAAATTGGGTAAGAAGGACTAGATCCACGCATTTTTAAAGATGAAGACTAAATTGGTATAAAGTTTCGAAGAGGGACTAATTCCAAAATTCACTAAAACTTGAGGGACCAAAAACATATTTAACCTTTTTGTTTTCTTAAAAATGAAATAGTGGTTAAATCTCATGCCTTCATGAAGGTATGTAACTCAATATAATTTATTTAAATGACTTTTTCTACAAATTGCATTTTGAAGGAGGATTATCTTGTTTTCTCTTAAGATTATTGAATATGGTGAGAGTTGATTAAGAAAGCTAAGTGAAATCTCCACTGGACATTAAGATAACAAGTTATCTAGTGAAGGTTCCTATCACAAAGCTCAAGAGAAGAAGATGATGGATTGATTCAAAACAAAAAGGAAATGGAAAGCACATAAACCATAGAAAACCAAGAACAATTAAAGGAAGAAGAAAACATAAAATGGAAAGGAAAGAAA
>Ga0209589_1008362_pt1 | contig 16166 bp, 10 predicted proteins | sample CowpeawhiteBW_FD_187525 | JGI IMG/M metagenome (GOLD analysis project Ga0209589, IMG submission 187525) | Root nodule microbial communities of legume samples collected from California USA - Cow pea white BW (SPAdes) (version 2) | ecosystem: Host-associated > Plants > Roots > Nodule | place: USA... | reverse complement strand
TTCTTTTTTTTTTTTTGTCTAAGCCTTTCTCCTTCAGAGACATTGCAAGTGTTTGAACCTTACTTTGTTAGAAGTGAATTTTAAGCCTGACTCAATTTCACAAAATCGACTTGTAAGGTGAGGTTTGCACCTCACTTATATATTATGAGATTGCCTTATCTTTAATTGATGTGAGACTTCCAACACATTCTCTCACGTCGAGGTATATTCATCTCGTGCGTGAGATTATAAACTAGTGGGTGGTCCGATAGCAGTCCGATAGCGGGTGGAACAGAATGTCCAAGAGAGTTCGCTAAGATATGTTCTAACTTGGCTCTGATACTATGTTAGAAGTGGAGTTTAAGTCTAACTCAACTCCATAAAATTGGCTTAAAGGTGAGGTTTGTACCTCACTTATATATTATGAGATTGTCTTATCTCTAGTCGATGTGGGACTTCTAACATACTTTTATATGAAATGTATGAGTTTAATTGTTTTTGTTTGCCCTTTCGAATTACATCTTTTACTTCCAACGATCCCGCAAAATGTATGGCTTAAAACTTGCAATTATATTAGAAAGGAGTACATAAGTAAATTTATTTCACTAGCTTATAGGCTGTACAATTTATGAAAGTATTATACATCACAGGTTTTATTGTGTTAACTTCTAATAAAGTTACATATGCGCATAGGTGCATTGTTACACAAGTAAAAGTGTTCTCTTTCTGAATACAAGTATTATTGCATGCAACTGTTATGTAGGCTATCCAGGATTCTAAACTTTGGAGTGCAGGGAAGTATGATGTCAATGATCTATCTCATTTCCAAATTGGCAAGTTTCTTTTCAAATTCTAAATATGCTGTTCTTATTGTTGTGCAAATTGGTGTCTGAATTTGATCATTTGTAGTAATAATCAAGCTTATAGGGCTTTACTTCTTTGCAGGCTTGCTGTTATATCTAGTCACCTTGTCTGTGCTCAAGCTTTGTACTGTCAAAGCAGTTGTTTCACTTCTTTTTAACATGGCTCCACCCAAGAAAACCTCTTAGCCCCTTCAACAGTTTGGGGTCCAAATCCAACTTTCTGTCATTGTTCTTTATGTCACTATCTTTTATGAGAGATGTTGAGGTCAGCTGAGAGATTTTACTGAACATTTTTAAGACGTTTGTTGTTTACTATGTAGTATTTTCTGTTATTTTTTGTTTCTTTTGAGTATTACTCTGGAGCATGTTTACATAATTTTCTTTATACAATCTTCTAGGAGAAAAGAATAAGAAAACAGATAAAGTGAGTTTTTCATTAATTAAAAATAGTTTATATATAATCTAATTTGTAAATAGTCTCTTATATAATTTCACCAAATTTTTATTTTTTAAACTTGGTTTGTAAGGTAATTGTAAATAAGTTATTTCTTTCTTTTATATATATATATATATATATATATATATATATATATTTGGAAAAAGTTTGTGAAAATATTGGCTAAGAACGTTTCACAACAAAATATTGTTAAAACAAAATGCATAATTAATTCTATAAATCGACACCATTTACAGAACATGGGATAAATTTAACAAAGGATTTCACAGAAAAATATCTCAAGAAACAATTACCCACGAAATCACAAGGAAAGAGAAAACACAAGTTCAGACTCTACCGATTTGTTTTGTGTTGTTTATATGTTAAACTTTCAAAATATACTTATGTTAGTATATTAAAAACGTTTTTAATATATTTTAAAACATCAACATTAAAAACTCAAAATAGAATGATCCAAATTCAATACATAAGGTGTGTAAAATTTCAAACGCAAAAACCATTTACAAGGAATAATAAATTTTTGACAATAGAAACTTCACAAAAAATAATGTGATCTGGATAGTAATCGAAGTTAAGACTTTGTAAAGGCGGTCCGTCTGTGTAACAAGATCATCGAAGTTAAGAATAACACAACAATTTTACTTTCTACACTCCTATAATTTCTATCTGCATCCTTCTAATGCATGAAATGACAATTTTTTCCTCCGTGAATTGACTATAAAAACTTTCCAGAATTTCTAGAACACGATTTCTATAACAGAATTTCCAAAATAAGATTTTCAAAATGTAATATTTAAATCCTTTTGTATTAATATGGTAATAAATTAATAACAATGGGTGACGAAAGAGGTGTTTGTGTAATTTTAGCAAACCACAAGAAAGCGAGTTAACATCGTTGTACAAGTTAGACGATTTTTGTATAACATAAAAAAAGAGATACAAATGTAATTTCAATAAATTTTAGAGGGTTTTGTGTGAGTTATCTCTTAAAAGAAATAAAATGAATTACTTTTCCATTGGCTATGAATCTGAAAAAAAAAACTTTCATTATCTTGAAAAAAAATTATATATATAATTTTAGCGCTTAAACATTAAATTTTAGGAATTATAAACAGTTTTCAACCTTAGATATTAAATCTTAAAATTCTAAATCTCAATATATTTTAAATTTTGAGAAAAAAAAAAGTTTTTAAATTCGAGGATCAAGAGAGAGTTATTCCAAATCTCAGATTAGAAACATAATTAAATCTATATAATTTTAAACTTGATCTCAATTTATTTTTGAACTATATTCTATAGATTATCATCTTCAAAATATGACTTCTATTATATGATTATCATCTTCAAATGTGACAGTTTTTATTTTCATCTTTGTGCAAGTTATATTCAATTTCAGTTTCTAATAAAAAAAAATGATAATAGTTATAATGTTCCACCAAGAACTGGAGGTAAGAAATGGTAGCATTTTCAAGAATACAAATAATTTTCATGCATGCATAATTGCAATTCATTTGAAGTCATATATTGCTTTTTCAGATGGAACAATAATAGCTTCTTTTTCCCCCTAAAGTGAATAAGTTACGTGGTTAATTTCGTGTATGAACATTGTTAACTTTGCTTCACAAGTATTTAAAAATAAAGGAACACTGACACATGGTTAATAGAGTGATGAAGTTATTCATATGATTCACTTTTTCTCAAGTAGTAATAATCAATGTCATTTGAACACCATAACAAGATGTTAACAAAACAAGTAAATATGTTTTTCTTTTATAATTCATTAGCAAAACATGCTCACATAAAAGAACCTAAAAAATTTCCAACATAGCTTAAACCAGTCTAGTAATAACACACCAATACTTAATGTTATAAAGTTGACTTAGTCGTAAAAGTGGGAAGAGAGAGTCAGAGAGGTTGTGAATTCAACTTCCCCATTAATATTTAAAAGCTATAAGATTGGTTTAAATGATTTAGAGGGAAGGATGAGAGAGATTGTAAATTCAACTTCTCACAATAACAAAATACTAACAACTAACATTTGTCGATAAAAATTAAAAAGATAAAAAAAATCAACATTGAAAGGAAGCAGCACGTATGATCAGCAACATTGCTACATTCCATGAGATGCCACATTCTTCAAACGCATGAAGCTAAAGTTGAGGCTTCCACAGGTAGTAGAATATGAAATCAAGAATAGTATTGCAAGAATGGGAGACAGCATGAGGAGAAACTGCAAGTAAAATGCTGTGTAATTTGAGAGCCACAACAAGCTAAAAACAATGCCAAATATCACAACCAAATGAAAATTTGGAGAAGTGGAAACAGTGGCCATGTTCTGCCCTGTGTATCCCTCAACACTCCTTTTTTTGGGAGAGAACCACCCCATCTTCACTCTCTTGCTTGTTTCTCAGTCAGTGATCTCAACAGAACATCATAAGCACACTACTCCTGTGTTGTCCTCAAAGGTTTATTTATACAAGGGTTGATGAGCTTCTGTTGCTGCAGATATTTGATTGGTTTTGGCACATATTCTTTGAGTGTCACTTTTATCTGATCAATAATATCTTTTCCTTTTGTTCTTGCAAGTTTTGCTTACCATGAGTATTTTCTTGATGATCAAGAGTGAGAAGAACAATGGATTATCATTTCCACATTTCTACACACCCAAAGCCTTCAAAAGGGGACTTCTTTTCAAAGTGAATCTTTAACTTACTTCTTCCCATCACCCTGCAGTTTCAGAAAGAAAAGTGAAACTTTACTTTTCTCTGTGGCTTTCCTAACAAGATTAGTCAAAATTTGTGTTACCTTTATACATTAACATTGATATAAACAGTTTAGAAGAACATTGAAGGAAGAGAGTAGTGTTTTTAAAATTGTAATATCACTTGAATTCATTTATTTCTGAATAAATATTAGGCAATAATTTGTGTTTTGTTTTTTTAACTTGTACGAGAAATCTATCATATTTCTAAGGACCAAAATGTGAAATAAATTTTCATCATATAAAACTATATTCTTCTCATTAAGATCATGCCTTTGTGTAAAATACAGTGTTCTCAACTCAAATTCCTCCCATTTTTTCTTTGCCTTTAGAAGCCAAGCCACATGATGTTGTGAGGTTCATGCCAAATAGGTTCACATTATGAGTGAAATCTCGATTCTACAAGTATTAAAATAGAGCAATGAAATAGTCAAATGAAATACAGAGCCAGTAAAATAACTGTTAAAACCCCGGCTTCACAAGAATGAACAAAACAATGGAATGATCAAATGTGTCGGTCTTTTCATTCATGAGAATTACCAAAAGAAAATAATGAGTTCCAGACTCAAGTGATTTGTACTAGTTATATGAAATTGCATTGACATCAGTTAATCAATTAAGCATTGCGAAATTCAAAGCCACTGGCAATACATTGCAAGATACAAATGGTTAGCTCGTTGAATTGTATCGAATCATGAAATTCTAACCACTGTGAAAGAATTTACAAACTTATAGGTTAGATAACCCCACTAGTCAACTTGGAGGTTTTCCAGCTGAAATTTCAAGTTTTCCCCTGGAACGAGAAGTTTATGCTTAAACATTTAAAACCTACTCAGACCAAATTCTTACTCAGGAAGAGATAAGAGAAGTGACTTTTATTTTGGGATAAGAACCGAATGAGTTGTACCCTCCAGAGTTGCAGCAGATGCACGATGAAAATCTTCATTGTGGCTTTAAATGCACAAGAGCTAGCTATTCACTAAATTGCATACTTTCTCATTCATTATCCTTTCTGCTTGCAACTGCACTGCTTGATGAGCTATCCTGAGCGCTATGAGAAGAAGAACACCTACCTAATGTATTCCCTTCCGAGCAGCAGCTGCTTTCCCTTCTTGACAACTTCCCAGATTTCCTTTGTCCGGATGATAAATCCTGAAAAACATGTACCAAACAAAACCTGAATCCGACGATAAATTGCTGTGTGCAGTACTGCTATTGCAACGCCTACCGCAACGGTTGATTTTCAATCAAACAATGAGCCGCAGTATGTTCACAACATAGTTGCAATGGAGTCACAACAAAACCTTAAACATTGTTTTATTTCATTTTTATCACAAGAAAAAATAAATATTCATTTCAATTCTAACTTCTAGGTATCACTGATGGAATCGGTGTTGCTGTGTGGCATGCTGGGAGAGTGCAAGAGGCACTTCATGAAGGAAGTAGTGCGATGGATAGTTGTAGAACACGTATCAATAATTAGAGTAATTGCAAAACCATTATATTTTACTTCTGGTGTATTCATAAAATAATTTCTTGATGTAATCACCATTGACTGCAACAATATTGGATTTGCAACTGCAATTTAGAACCATGATCGGTTGCAAAGTTTCCTTAGCAAACAACACTAACCTGTTCTGCAGAAGACCCAGGAGTCTTCAACTGAAGGTCTGTAGTGACATCATTAGAATCCTCGTTCTTTTCGGCCTTGCTCTCCCGGGATGATTTGCTTTTGGATTCTGGTTTTTCAGACACATTTGACCTACAGCCTGGATGAAGTGGAGGTGAAACGTACTGGGTGGATTGTTGTTCAACAATGGTATTGGGGGCTAAATAAGGAACAAAAGTTGAATGGGGATTAGAGATGACTGCAGGATGTTGATTAGCAAAGTAGGGGAATGGCTGCATGGGAATTGGACCAGGAGGTACTGCCATTGGCATTGGAAAGGGATATGACGGTGGAGCCATGACAACTGAATGGTCCATTGCAGTCCATGGAAACATAGTCCTGAGCTGCTGCTGATACTGATTATTCAAGTTATCAATATCCGATTTAAGAGAAGCCTTTTCTTCTCTGAGATCATTTTTCTCCAGAGTCAACTAAAAATGGAATGAAATTTAAATTATTTTCATTATTATGGTCGCAAAAGCACCAAGATAGCCAACTCATCAAATAAAAAAATTACCTCACGAGATTCTTCATTTAGTGTAGCATATTCTTCTTTGAGTTTACTAACTTGAGAGGTAAGGTCCTTCAGCAATTGAATTGTATCACTTAGAATGGTTGCTTTGTCATTTTTGGGCCTGTCAGGGTCTGCATTTCAGAATCTCCACAGCAGAGAGTGATTTAAGACATTTATTGTTTATCAGCTTTTAACATTAAATGGAAATAACAGGTATTTGATACAAAATATCAGCATTTGTAAATCCTCTTGTTAACCTCTTCTGCATGCTACATGTGGTTTAAAATAATCAAAACTATAATCAGGTTAATTAAAAAAACTAAATTAAATCTTATACAAATACGAAAATAAAAAGAAAAAATGCATTTTTCAAAAGAAAACCTGACAACTCAAGTATTAAAGTACTTTAAGGACACAAAAGTACTCCAGGCAAGGAAAACCAGAACAATCCATTCAAAATGTTAAGATAATTCAAAAATATCAATTGCCCTTAGCTCTAAAATCAACAGACCTAATCTTGCAGTAATAGTTCTAGAACAAATACTGCATGACTGCGCTCCAAAATCGTTCACAATGCAAATAAGAAATCAATCTAAAGCATGAAATGTTCAGCTTCACACAGCTTACTCTCTCTGGGCCGGCAGGTGGTGGTGAGAAAAGGGGTGGAGGATAAAGAAGCAAAATGGTTTTAAGGAATATAAAAGGGAGAGAGTAAATATAACATTTTCTGCAGTATACTCACTTTTTTTTCTTATTTTTCATCGGATAGGTTGGTGCTGGAACCAGAAAAGGAAGGTGAAAATGAAATGAACGAAGAGGGTATACAGTAGTATCAGACATTGCTTTTCTAATACTGTTCACTCATATTTTTAACATCCATATTATTCAATAATTTTCAATTGTAATCAGAACTTCTTTTTGTTAATTTAATTCCCCTACCAGTTCTACAGAAATACAAGTATCAATTAATTTCCAATGTGAAAAGGTGAAACTTGATTTACCTAAAACGTTACCCAGTTCTACAAACTGCTCATTGAGTCGATCCCTCCTTAACTTTTCTCGGTCAGCCTTTTGTGTCTTTCTTGCAGCTGAACAATCCATTGGTTCAACTTCAGGCCTTTGGCAGTAGATAATATGTTTCAAAAGGCAGAAAAAATTAATCAGTACTTAGATCATTGATTTCAGCTTTGGAGAATAAGAAACCAAAACTGTCAAACGCATGCATTTCAATTACTGCAAAAGGGTGATTATTGTCATTTTCAAAATTCGTTACTAAAAAATTCCACGGCAACACATTTAAGATTAAGATATTTAATTAACTGCAAGCTCATTCTCCTTCTTTTCAACATAAACCTTGTGTTGCTCTGGCCAAGTAACCCAACTAACTAATTACTAACATAACTAATTAACTAATGGGTATATATCAATGTTAAACCAATGCAAACCAATAATATGATTTAATTACCAAATCAATCTAGTTTTGGATCAGTTTACAACCAAAATCAGTCTTTAACCTACCAACCACTCGGAAACCAATTTACAAACATTTTTTAACCTATGACATAGTTAGACTGATTTTTCCATGAAAAAGTCCAAATATTAGTGAATAGAAGAAGGAAAACTGAAATTAGACGTTGGATTAAGCGCAAATATAGTTTACAGTCCAAAAAACTAAAATTTCTATTCAGAGCAGAGACAGTCCAACATCATGATCTGTGACTTGGCTTCTGGCATCTGTCACGTGACAAACAATTGATGCATACTCATATACAGTGTATTCGATGCCAGCAGATGAAGCTCAAATATGCTATTTGACACACAAAGTCTCAGGTAACATTTGTTCTCAACAGTATTGAATGAATGCATGTAGAGAATACAATTACCAGGATTGGGTAAAACCCCTAAAATTTGTTTTTTTACAAAATCGAAAATCGGAACAAGTGAATAGCAACAGGATCCAAGACCAAAGTTCATGTCAATTATACAATAAAGACGAAAAATTTTCAAAGGGGAAAAAATAATAAAACAAAAATTTGAGTCCAGAGTTGGAATAGAAAAGCTTCAGTTGATGGAAGGATTTACAAGAAGTAAACTAGGAATGAAAGAAGAATGAAACGTTAGGAATTTTACCTCGTTCGTTCTCTCTCTGTCACTGATTCTTATCTTCAATATTTGCCCACTTTCTTTGGGAATTGTTCTATCACAAAACTACACCTTCTCAAAAGGAAGGAGAAGCCGAACGACACGCATGCATGTCGTTTCGTTTCAGAAGAAACGACCGATAATGATGTCGTATTTCACCATCCATCTCTCTTGATATAAGAATAGTGTTCATAATTTGTAATAATTAGTTAAATAATAATAATTTATAAGTAAATGTAATCATGTTCAATTTTTTTGCTAGGTTCTTGAGTTAGAAGAAAAGTGTAAAAATGCTTCAAACTAGTATCCTTGTGATAAAAATAATTGTACATAATTCTTTTACAGATTTGAGTTTTTCTATCACGAAAAAAGTCTAATTTAAAAAATATTATTGTTAACTTTTGATAAACACAAACTTCTTTTATCAGAGTCCATATAATAATCGTTAATAGTTAATATCAATAATATATTTAATTTATTATATATGTCTATTTTTAATGGAAATGTTTTGTTCTTGTGTTCCACTCTTTTTTATTATACACGGATGGAATTGTTTTTAAGAATTCATACCTTTTAAAAGAATGTTTTACAGATGTATTGAAGAATGTATGGATTACACTTCCCAAAAGAATATTATACAAAAATATATTCGTAAATGAATAATTCAAATAATGTTTTATTTTAGAATTGACCTTTAACCATTCTAAATTCACCATTCCATAATATTTTTTTATTATGGAATAACTTTTTTAAATAATTTAAAATATATTTCTGTAAATATAAAATTTAAAACAACTTACAAAAATATTTTATGGCAAAAAATTTATTAAATCTTTCAGAATATTTCTTTTCCCGTTATATATATAATTTTTTTTTTCTAAAAAAACATTCCAAAAGCTCTAAAACACATTCCCAACCAAACATTTTACAAGCTTCTAATTTTCATAGTTCTCAATCGAACATTTCATAAAACATTTTAAGGAAATGTTTATGTTAAATTGTTTATATTTTTAAAATATATCGAGTAATTTTGAGAAAATAAACTTTAAGTGTTCTGTGAATCTCCACATTTTCTTTGTGCCACTCTATTTACAGATTAAAATTGATCTTCTAAAAAAAATTATTTTTTGGAATGTATAGCAAAGTTTATGATCACGTATTCATTCTAGATTCATCATTCCATGATATATATATTTTTTATTATGAAATAATTTTTTTAAATAATTTGAAATATATATATATATATATATATATATATATATATATATATATATATATATATATATATATATATATATATATTCCTGAAAGCATTGATTCCAGATGGCTCTAAAATGCTTTTCCAACATACTATTGTATAAGGTTTTAAATTTTATATTTCTTGATGGAACATTTCATAAAACATTCTTAAATTGGTCTGAAAATATTATTTTACAATGATAAAGTTGACTACAGGATAGATGGTGAAGAATAATGAATTTAGACCAGTTAAAATTTTTGTTTATTTTTTTTTAATTTGATAACTTTTTTTTGCACTTTGATAAAATGACAAGAAACAAATGTGAGGTTTTGAACTTGTTAACTTTTTTCAGGAAACAGTCTCTGGAATGTATTGAAAGAAACAACAGGATTAAGGAAGAAAGGAATTAGAAATGCTAAAGCTTATTACATAGAGTGCAAAGAGAAAGATCAGAGAAAATATAAGAAGTGTATTTTGACATTTTATTTTTGAAAAAGATCATATAAGAGTGTATTTTCTTGACAATACTTAAAAATAGATGTTACATTTGACGGTGGAAAACCTAAGTACAGAGATTTTGATTGAAAAAGTAGATGTTCATGCTACACAAAGGACATGTGTGAGTGATGTTGAGCCATTGTGTGATGCATGTTGATGAAAGACATGAGAACAATATAATGTTATACTATACTAGTTGGATTAATGAATTCAAAATGACAGCATGATAATTTTATCTATTTATTGAATAAATAAGAAGATAAAATTTCTGTTTGTAAATTATTGTTAACTTATTAGTGAGATACTTTCATCCTTTATTAGTCATTAAACAAATACATCAAAAAATAAACACCCACACCCATACACACACATTCTCACCACTTACGCACACACATGCACAGTCCCACACACATAAACATATTAATTAATTTTGAAACTAATGTAACCAAACTAAAATAACATATAATTCTGTAGTTTGGTTACCAATTTCTAATCACTTTGTCGATTAATATCCTTTTACTCTTTTTAATACATTAGAGATAGTAGTTTATGAAAAATTTAAGAATTTAAAAAGGTCATTGTTTTTATCATTTCATGATAGTGTAGAAAAAAATTATAAAAGTAAAAGAACATAACAATTTTAATTCATTAATCCAACTAGTCGTATGAAATTTACTAATTCATTAATCCAGCCACTAGCACTGTTACACATATTTTCTTTGATTCTAATTCAATTTCTACCACCTTTCGAAGCAGATATTGAAATTGGGACTTTAGCGAAATTCTCGTCAGAACAAACCGAACTTTCCCTTCCTTCAGCTTTCTATGCTGCATTTAGGTTTTCTAATGCTTTCCACTTGGGACTTTCTTTCCCTCACGTTAGCGCCAATCAAGGTAAGGGAAGCTAGGGCTTTAAAACTTTTTTTTTTAAGTCTCTTGCATATTTTTAGTCTTGAATCGTGCTTAAAATATTGGTTAGATGTTTGTGGTTGTGTTTTTTATGTTTGTTGTTTGGGATTTTTGGTGTTTGCACATTGACACTAGTGAAAACCTGTTATTCTAGCTTAAGCGAGATCAGTCTAGCTTAAGCGAGAATAGTTGAATTTCACTTTGCTTTCTGTTCGAATTTTAGCTTAAGCGAGATCAGTCCAGCTTAAGCGAGAATTTCTAGCTTAAGTGAGTCGCTTAAGCGAGACCAGTCTAGCTTAAGCGAGATCAATCAAGCTTAAGTGAGAATTTCTAGCTTAAGCAAGATCAGTCTAACTTAAGCGAAAATTGTTGTAGAATTTTAATTCCTTATTTTAACTTGTGATTGACTGAGTTAATATTAAAAATATGATACATGAAGCTATGCATGAATGATGTGGAATTTTTTTTTAACCTGTACTTGATGTGTGTAGCATGGGATGATAATTATTTTGAGATAACATGTGAAATGTTGATGATAAAAGAGTTTCAAGGAAAATTCTTGGTGATGATATGGTTAGTGTATGCCTTGATATAAGAGATGTCTAGATAAGGAAGGTATTATGAACTTCTTGTCCAATGATATTGTCTCGACTTTGATTCATTTGTTGTCACAAAATTATGCAGATTTGATTATTATTTTGGTTCAGTTTCATGTTTTAAAGTGTTTCTTTGCAATTCATACAGATAAATTCCTTCATATATTTTTTACTATTTTATTCTTATTAGTATAAATTATTTTATTATTTATTTTTTAAGTTTTATAATTATCTTTTAAACTTATTTAGTATATTAGATTGATATGATTATGTTTTTCAAGATGGTATTTTTCATTTATTATGCATTTAAGATTTTATTACATTTCTTTAGAATTTATTAACTTGTAATATATATTACTTCCTATGAGTTGTACAGTATGGATATGGATGTCCCCAATCGATTGATAAGTTAAACTTAAATGATTGGATAAGGATGTTACCAAGCGACCGGTCAGGTGTGCTTAAACAACCAACTAGTCTAAAGATGCTATCAATCGGTTAGACATTAAGCATGGTCAAACCACTTTGAAGACCAATTAATATAAACAAATTAGTAATCAGGTTTAAGAATACTTAGGTCGTAATTAGGCCAACCCTAATAAAAATGTCTATGGAGAAAACTATAAATATAGGTCAAATGCATGTGTTACACATATTTATCACTGCATTAATTGCCTAAACTGGTCGAATCCGAACTAACTTTGGCATCAGAGCACATTTGACAGGTACCCATCGATAGATTGATGATCATAATACCTTAGCTAGAAGGGGATAAGTTGGAGTTTGAAGACATCGAACATTCTTTAAAGTGATCATTCGACCCCACACCCAAAACATTTTGGCACCCACCGTAGGACCGAGTGAGCATATCTTCTACACTCGTGGTGACCATAAGGAACATGACGAGCAACATTGTTTTGGAAGAAAATTCAAAAGAACAACCTTTGAACCCGTTGGTGATGATGAGACATGTGAGAGAAATGAGGAAGGAGATAAACAAAATGAAGAGAAAACACGAGGAAGAGTTGGGAGCACTACGAGCAAAGAACACCACGATCAAGCAGGGAAAAAAGTTTAAAAGAGCCAAAGCCTTCTAGCTCGACCTAACCTGGGCTGACCAAGCAGCCCCATAACGAATTAGATTGTTTGGTTCCAGAAAGTAGCTTCGAGGAGAGTAAAAATCATAACCTATCCGTGAAAATGGTGGACACGACCGAAATACACTTGTTCACTGTGTGGATCATGGACACCCCTTACTTGATAATTGGAGGATGCCCATGTTCGAACATATTATGGGTCAACCAACCCCTACGAACATGTACTAGTGTTCACGACCGAAATGTCATTATATACAACGAGTAACACCATCTGGTGTAGAGCCTTTCCTACCTTGTTGAAGGGAGAAACCCTAGCTTGGTTTTCCTTATTATTAGCAAACTTGGTCGGCTTCTTTGCCATAATCTAATCAAAATTCGGCGCCCAGTTTGCTAAAAGTCGGCCACATCACTTGACCATAGTCGCCTTGGTAAATGTTAGGCAGGAGAAAGATGAGTCCCTCAGGACTTTCATGGACTGATTTGGTAAGGAGGGCTTGCAAATCCATAACCTTAGTCCTGACATAGCCATGCACCACATGATTATGACTTTGTGGCCCGACTCGTTTGTAGACAACTTATGTATGCACCCTGCAAAGAACCTTGACCAGTTGAGGTAAAGAGCGACTAAGTTCATGCAGGTGGAAGATATAAGGGATTTCTTGAAGCAAATAAGGGTTGAGTCGACCTCTGACGACAAGGGCACGAATAAAAAGTGCCTAGGAAAGGTGATATGTGGTCTAAGGATGCGATAAAAGGACCACACTTTCACCGATATACTCCCATGAATGCTATTTGAGTAATGATTCTAGAAGAAGCCTTAAGTGCAAATTTGTTGCCTCCTCATAGGAAAAAAGGCCACCTCTCTAATGTGGACGGTAATAGGTAGGGGTGGCAATGCGGGTCGGCCCGACACCTTTAGTCCTGCCTTGCACTTGGCCTATCCCACGTTGAAAATGCGGGCTGAAAAGTTTGGTATGCCCCTTATAAGTGCAACCTTGCGAGGTGGTCTGTTTTATTTTTATTTTTTAAATTCTTATGATAAAGCATTCAATGTTCCACAAATTGGGAAACTCTAAGAAGTTCATAAAATAAGAAAGACTTTGGGGAGTTGGATGATAAATTGATAATTCAACATTTTCATCATATTCATATTCATACTTTGACATACATGATGTATTCTTCAAATTTTAGCACACTCAAAAATAGATAACACTTGTGTAAAACCCAAGGAATTTAATTAATTAAATAAATAACTAATTAATAAATGCGGGTAGGGGGAGCCTTTATGACATTTAATGCTGATTTTTATGACGTGGAAAAGTACTAGTTTAAATGGTTGAGAGTACTTAATGGTGTTGACAGAGCTTGGGTTCGAGTTTTGTGTATGCCATTCTCTCTTCTACGTATCTCCATGTGAATGGAGAATCAGGGTTACGTAGTTCTTTATGAGAAACTTTTTGATTTGCTTTTTTTATAATTTTGAAAACTTTTTTTTATGTTTGTTTTTTGGAAATGTGATTTATTTGGAAATAGGTGTCATGAGACGCGAGCGGTCGGACAGACACTAAAAATAAATTCTTTTTTCTAATCTTTTATTTTTTAATCATTTATAAAATTTTAATATTTTTTTAAGATATTTTAAAGTAGTTGTGGATGTCATTGCGACGTGACCAACCAAATAGATATAAATGAGTAAACGAAGAAATTTTTATTTTTAGATCATTTGTATATTTTTTTAGAAAGACAAAAGTCTAAAGTGGATGTCGTGCGACGCGAACGACCAACAAATACTAAAGAAAGGGAAAAAAAATATTTTTTATGATTAAAAAAAAGAGTGAAAATTAAAAAAACTAAATCAAAGATGAAAGAACTGAGAGTGACGTACCTTAAAAAATTTTCAATATCTCCTCACTTTTTCTCTTTTCTTTTTTCTTGTTTTCTTTTCTAATATTTTTGTGTTTGTTTTTCAAATAGAGATAAAAATGAAAGGTGTCTATGTGGGTGATAATGAGAGAAAGAGAGAGTGTAGAGAATGTTTTCTTCTCTTTTTTTTTTCCACCTCCTTCAATATGTTTTTTTTTGAAAGAGACATAAAAAAGGAGACGTGTGTAGGAGTGGTGATGGGAAAGAATTAGAGAAGTGTAGAGAAATTTTTTTTTCAGTCCTGACAGAGTGCATATTTATACTCACACCTTGCAATATCAATATAATCTCAGTCTTAATTATAATGAACAATATAAGGAAGGAATTGGTCATGATAGCAACATATTATGGAAATCAAATCGCAACAAATCATAGCACAAAATCAATCCCAATTAGTAACATTGATTCTTATCATTTGAAGAAATATTGTTTCTAATGATTAGAATCATATAACTAATTTCTCTATCAGGAACAAAGGGTATAAAATATTTGAGTTATTGGGCTCATGGAAAGAAGTGTTATAACAAATTAGGCTCTTCCTTATTTTTTCCTTATTTTTTTCTTTTTTTCATCTCTTTTTTTTTTCTAAATTTAAAGTTTGAAAATATTTGAAGAAAATTTTGTTTAACATTTTGTTTATTTTCCATTAACTAAAAACCTTTTTTCTTTATTATTTTTTTTTCAAAATAAATTTATTCACCTGGACAAAATTGGGTGTTGACACAAAAAATTGATGACAATGGTTATGGCATTTGAGATGATACCAACACTTAGCAAATTTGGGGTATAGGAGAGGATATTTGATGATTGGAAGCAGTGTGGATAGTAACCAACTAAACATGTCGTATATGGGATGAGTGTTGAGGTAGGAGGGAGTTTGGTAAACTGTCAAGTTGGTAAAAACTAGTAAGTTTCACTGTACTAGTGTAGCACCTGGTGTGTGGTCTACAGGACTTGGGTGATACCTTAAAGAGAGACTTGCTGGAGTGTTCCTTGAGTTATGGCTCGGAACAATATCTCTTGAGTGTTGGCTTAGGATAGAGGGTAAACACGTGGCATTCCTTGAGTTATGGCTCGGGATGACGGATGAACACGAGAAATCCTTGAGTTGAGGCTCAGATTGGCGAGTGTTGTTAGTGTGAGTGTGCGAGTTATGGCTCGTACGGATGAGTCTAGAAAGATTGCCCTCCTCGGTATTTAGCCGAAGAGTTTGGTAGTCTTGGGAAGTTACATGGTTCGTATTGGGAACTCCACCTAGCATTACTGAGTGTGGTTCGTAGCAGATTTCCCACATCTGTTCCACAAGTTGTGGCTTATAGGTGTGACAAGGCATATGGAGGTATTCATCTAAATACGTAGAACATGGATAACATGGTGGTGGCCATGCAGTATGAAATCAAAGGATAGAGTTCCTTTGATGTGTGTTTACTTATATATATGAATTATATATATATATATATATATATATATATATATATATATATATATATATATATATATATATGTGTGTGTGTGTGT
>Ga0209589_1008359_pt1 | contig 16176 bp, 9 predicted proteins | sample CowpeawhiteBW_FD_187525 | JGI IMG/M metagenome (GOLD analysis project Ga0209589, IMG submission 187525) | Root nodule microbial communities of legume samples collected from California USA - Cow pea white BW (SPAdes) (version 2) | ecosystem: Host-associated > Plants > Roots > Nodule | place: USA... | reverse complement strand
CCGTCAAACAAATCATAAAAAATTGAAACAGCACCGCATAAAACAATTAAATTAATCAAACCCTAAACCCCACCATTCCAAAAACAATTAATTCAATGAAAGACAAATTAAAATGATTCGCGCACCTGGAATCCGAAATACTTGCCACTTTGATGTCAATTACAGCTTCAATTTCCTCCACAACGCTCGAAATTGCCAATTCGATTTGAACCCTAACTTCACGACAATGCCTCTCACTCGAACACCAACTTCTAATTCGTTCCCAAATCGCGTCCCCTTTTAATTTTCAATTTCATTTTTCAAAACACTGTTCCACATCACACACCTGATAATGCCACGTAATATTTTTTTTCCCACTTAAGTAGTCAACATGGTCAGACGTTAAGTCATTTAACGGAGTCAACTAAAAGGGACCAAATTGATGCAAATTAACTAATTTGGGTACTAAATAAATGCAAAGTTAAAAGCGGGTACCATTTAAACACATTGGAACGAAACTGGGTACGTTGCGAATAATTATATCCTAATTTTTTTATTATATTTATATAATATAAAAACATGTCTATATGTGGTTGCCAATGTGATATTGTGTTTATTATAACCTTAGTTTTCCTTTTATTTCTTTTTCCACAGTTATATGTTAAGAAAAATAATAAATAATTATTATAATCGAAAGAGGTTTAATTATTGATTTAAGTATTTAATTTTAGTTTATTTTGCTCCCTTAATTATTTTAGGATTTAATTTAATTTTTTATTTTTTTAAGAAAGTAATTTGATCCACCTGTTATTTTTTATTTAATTTAGTCATTTTTTTTAAAAGGATCCAATTTTGTCTTCTCGAATTTGATATCAAATTATTAATTAAGTTTAATTACAATTTATATATACATGTTAAACTAATTTTTTAAATTTATAGATCAAATTACTGCATTTAAGAGTAAAAAATTGGATTATTTAGATAGAATGTAAAGAATAATATAATTTTAGTATTTAAGTGAAGTAATTTGATGTATAATTTATAAAAAAATTAGTTTAACATGTATATATGATTATATATAAGCTTAATTATATTATCATATTAAGTGATAATTATATTTGATTATAAGTATAATATTTAATTTTAGAATTATATAATATAAGAAGGTTAAATTTTAAATTTTGTGTATAAATAAGTAGTATTTTTTTAACATTGATTTCTTAAAATTAAAGTAGTAGATTGTATTAATCTTAGTAGTTATTTATGGTATTTTATTGATTTATTTGTGATTGATACAAAGAAGGGCATTAATTGATGAATAGGTTGAAGTTGAACGATTAAGATATTTTGATTTCTTAGAATACTTTTAATTAGTTATTATTGTGTAGTTAGAGTTGGATTATTATTCTTTAGTTATAATTTTTTAGTAGACCAACATTAAATAAAAAATATTTTTCCTAAGGTATTATTGCATTTATTGTTTGGTAAATCAATATTAAATAAAAAAAATGTTTGTTAAGGTATTGCACGGGTCAATTTTTTTCTATTTTCTTTTAAATTAAGATTAATAAAATTATTATAATAATAATTATTTTTAAATAAATAAATTATTTATATAATTATATTTACGTGTAATAATTATGTAATTATATATATATATATATATAATATTTAAAAATGATAATAATATTAGATTATACTAATAATAATTTTGTTATTAATATTAATAATATCAATATTAAAACAATATTGTTATATGCTTAAAATTTACAATTAAACTTTAGAATTATATTATATTAAAATGAAATATACTTTAAAATAAAATGTAGATATATTGTTCATTATGAATCTCGTACAAAATAATAATAAATAGTATTAAAATATTTAAATAATTAATCATATATATGTATTTTTGGTAACAAAATATTTTAAAAAGAATAATATTATTTTATGCTATTCTTTTAAATGAAAATAATAAAGTGTCTATTATTACTCTTTTTCTGAATGACTAATATTAAAAAGTAACATTTGAATATGACTTGGTTTAAATTTTAAAATTGACATATATAATTAAAATTTTGAATTAAATTTTGTTAAATATTATATTAAATAAAATGCTTTAAATTTTTTTTATTTGTAAATTTGTGGTAAAAAAATTATATGTTATTGTATTCATTTAGCTTGTAAATATATATACTAAAAGTTATTTAGAAATTGAGAAAAAAAATATTTTTAAGAATGAAATATCGGACAAGACAAATAAATGTAAGTAGCGGATAATCTAATAATACAAAAGTTAAACTATTTAAAATATATATAAAGAATAAAATTTAAACATAATAAAATAATTTTGAAAGTATTATAGTAATTAATTTTTTTTAATATTGAATAAATAGTGATAGATAAAATAAAATTATAAAAAGCTAAAAATATATTAATACTAATGCTAATAAGAACCAATAATTAAAATATTTTTGCATGTACATTATTATAATAGTATTTATGATTATGAATTTAAAACATTGTTTTAGGCAATGTTTAGATAAATGAATAATTAAAATAAATATTTATTGCAATTAAAAATTAAATATTTTTGAAATATAATAATTACCATATGTTAAATATAATAATGATATAATTATTATAAGAAAAAATATAATTATTATAACAAATAAAAATTATAAAAAATAGATAAAAGAATATTTTAATAGATGAAATTAATGGTTACTAATGTTTTTTTAACTTTAAGAACGAATTTGATGATGACAAAGAATTATCTGAGTAGATAAAATTCTAAAAAGACCAAATTACTTATGATAGAAAAATATATTTATTATTATCATTATTAATATTTATTATTTAATTTGTGTATTATTAGTATAGACTTATTTATATTATTATCATATTTAACTATTATTAACTTATATTATCAATATTATTTTTTTATTATTAATATTATAAAATTTTGATCATAATTCACTTTTGACAACAAATTTATAATAATTTACAACTATATCATAAATTTAAACATACTCCTCATAAAATGTTGATAATGATTAAAATTAATCTGTAAGGTCAAAATAGTAATAAAATCACGAAAATAATAACACCAAGTCCCTCCTCACTATTTATATAAAGGATAGCACAACTAATGGATGTTAAAACACATTGCTTGCCATGAATCCGATTTTCAAAAATACAAAAAAAAAAATTGATATTTTTACATTTTCACATCTTTTTTGGCATAGGGGTGAGTGGTGGTAACTGTTAGTTTTGAAATGGTGATTTAAGTCAAGAAGTGGGTGAATTAACTATAAAACTTTTTCAAAATCTTAAACCTCTTTTCAATTGAATCAAATAGACTAGGAAGTTAGGATGTAAATGCAGCAGACTCATACACTTTCAATTGAATAAAGTGTAAAATAGAAGACTAATTTGTTCTTGAACTATGAAACAATCGATTAAAAAGATAAATCAGTCGACTAAAATACTGGAGATTTATGCAGAATGCAAAATGCAAAATTCGCAGAATGCAAAATTCGTAGATGTAACTCAAACATCAATATTTTACATACAAGACTTTTTTCAATCAATATTTTTAACAAGTACACAACCTCAAATTACACAAGAACGCATTAAATCACACCAAAGAACGAATTTCTTGATTTTCTTGAGTTTTTAAAGAGATTCAAAGTGGTAAGATGAGGGAGAGAGAATTGCATTGTTGTTTTTATACTCGTTCACTCAATCATAGAGCTACATCTAGTTTATCAGGACAATTATACTTCTGAACAATTATAATATTATTTAAGCATTTCTTTCGTTGGGTGGAAGAGTGATATTGCAACTTTATATTGAATTTTAATGGAAAATAAATTTTAAGAATAATTGTATTTATTTTTAAATGAATCAAATATTGTGACAACAAACAACAATGATATTTTTGAATTACATTAGGTTTATGTTTAATTAAACCTAAACTCATTTTTATTCAAGTAGGTCAAGAGGCAATGGAATAAAAAATATAAAAAAGTGTAAATTGCTGGATTTTACGTTTTTGTACAAACATATTTGGATTTTGGTAGTATGTCATACAAATTTATTTATGGTTACTGTTTAACTTTTAATAGATAAAAAATTAAACTAACAAACAATGTCATTATGCTTATTATTATTATTATTATGCTTATTATTATTATTATATTATTATTATTATTCTTATTCTTATTATTATTATTATTATTATTATTGTTATTTATGGTTTCTATTTTAACTTTTAATAGATAAAACTAACATACCTTTTTTTTTTTTTTCTAGTGGTCTTACTAAAATAGTAAACAAAACTTAAGGAATTTAAAGAAGCTGAAATGTATGATTCTACACAACGAGATGTTCGTACTATGAGCAACCAGCCCATACGAAAATCAAAATATTTTGATCGAATAGCATATAACTTTTCCTGCGCATGTTTCTCATAATGATAACAGGATGATCAGGTAGCAAAAATAAAAATCTTTTAGATATATAATTTTTTATAAGTTAATTCTGACATATATAATATATGTGTTTATTCAGGCTACACCAGGAGTTGGTGATAAAATTTTTAGTAATGTGATTCATATGCTAGTGGAATAAGGAGAGGTACACTTGAACCACCAAATAGATCCCGTCTCAACATGCGGAAGGTAATGGGATTAGCCGAGGGTAGTTGGATTGGCTGAGGAGGTGAACTTGAGATTGGTCGAAAAAGTTTGATTTAATAAAGAAGGTTATCCAGGTTATCTCCATAAAACAGGATTGGGACGAAGATCCAGTGAAAGTTTTCACCTAGTATCAAGCTAGTTAAAATCGAGATTATGCTTATTATTACTAGCGAAAACACAGGCGTTGTCGCGTCTATGTGTTCGCTTTTTTTATGTATCTATATGTATAATATTAAGAATAATCAATGACAATTTATGATGGGTATAAGTAGATTGGTTGAAAAAGAAAGTAGTAAATTACTAATTCGTAAGATTGTGTATCAACTAATATTTAATACATTTGATCAAGATTTGGGGTTAATGAGCTATATGTGATGGAGTCAATGGTAATTGTCTATAAATATACAAACTATTTAAGTAGGTGTCTATAAATATACATTCGTTAAAAAACTGAAATATATATTTACTACATACATGATGTAGAAAAAAAATTAGTAAATGAAAGTATCATAGATTTACATCCTTAAACATTTCTTTAATTGGGAGGCTAAATAAAGATTGATGTCTAAGATGTGTTTCAGCTTCCCTACATTTTAAAAAAAGTAAATATTATTGTTAATATATATGCAAATAACAGAAATATTATGTAGCAATTGAATTATGTATAAATAAAAAAAACTTTATTTACCTTTGAAGCAATCTTCTTAATTCTTTATAGAAGACATGGTCCATAAGTTGTTAAGTTTTAAAGAACTAAAAAATATCATTGAATAATGTTATTTACTTATGAGTCATTAAATGTATATGTAATGGTATACAACTATTGAAGAAATAGTAATAACCTCATTGATGCATATATGGTCACAAATAGTCTTCGTAAAGCATATGACATTTGTAAAGTTGATGCTTCAACTAAGCATTAATGAATACTATTGTCACTTTCTAAAAATCTCCATTTCTCAGCCGCCATTTTAAATGTGTGACAATGTTTCATTTGGTGATAATAGATATTCCCAACTGGTTTGTCCTCTTATGTGAGAAAGCAAAACCCGCAAGAAGAACTTATCTCCTTCAGAAGGAGATACAATATAAATTCGACCAATAACTTTCTTGGGTACCATTCCTTGTGTCTATTATTCCAACAATAATGCTATGGAATTTCTCGATACAAAAATGTTCTAGATTGGGGATCTCTTTGATTGAGGGAAAACAATTGTGTGAGCATGGTTTTAGAGTTGTTATAATCATTCAACATGTCATTGATGTTTCGATGCTTATAAAATCGCACTTGCTGTCGATTTGGCAAATGAATTTGCAATCTTTCAACAGCTGGATTCATTTGATAGATTGTAAATATGAAGATTTTCCATAAAGCCTCGGGAGCACAAATCCATCTAGCATTGAGATACTGCTGGACTACATCTATAATAGGTCCTTTATGAATCTCCATTGCTACTTGATCTGGTCCTTTGTAAACATGCTTATATAAATATTTAATACTTTTGATGTTGCTGCAGACCTCAACATTTATATGACAGTCATATTTTAAGAGTAACCAAGGGTTATAAGGAACCACCCATCTATTGTCAACAGTCACATTTCTATTTATGGAAATTGGTTCACCAAAACGTCTTTTGTATTGAGGATATGAATCATTACCTTGTCGTGTTTCTTCCAAGAAATCTTTGAGAAATCTCTTTTGGCATTGATTGCGCTTCATACATGGTGATCTAAGATTGAGAGTTCTGCAAGGACCATGTATCATGTGTTTCAACACAGTTTCATGCAATTGTGGTTCTTCTTCCTTATTTGGTATTTCTGCCTTGACAATGCTATCATAATCTTGTGGATCACGTAACTTATCATTATTATCTTAGATCAATAGCATATGTACATGCGGTAACCCACGTTTTTGAAATTCAATAACATACATATAACTAATAACTTTTCCGAGAACTCCTTTATTTACAACATCCTTAGTTCAGAAGAAATTTCACTCCAAGATGTATTACATGTCATTGTAAGGAAAATATCAGGTTTTCCATTGTGAGCAACAATTGCCATACCATCTTGATATCGTTGTGTCAAGTCTCAACGACTACTAGTAAATGACGATGGTAATATTGTCCTCTTTCCAACGGTATCTTCAAAGAAATGAAAGAGTGAATGATAATATATTTAGATGTAATAAATGTTGTTTTAAATATATTTACCTGCATGAGTTTGTCCTTCATGCAAAGCATCCTGCAAACCTTGGTACACTTAAGCACAAATGTTGTTTTGATGATTACGAATTCATCGTAACCTCCCGGTCTCAATCTTAACGTATTGTTGTAAAAGTCGTCCCGCTTGTAATATTACAAACTGATCATTTGGACGAATTTACATTAAATAATCATGTGTTTCTAAAAATATGTTAGCCTTCTTCATACTACATAATTTGATGAAACAGAGATAATTATGATAGAAGTTACCTGAAGCATGAAACTATAATATTCTTGGCAAGAGATACTTTAGCCATTATGATTTTTTGTGTTGGTGTCCCAACCATATGTTCCAAATGGAAATAATAAAGGATATTTTAAAGGGTCATAATATCTTACGGTCTCTTGTATGTTTATTAAATTTCCATCATGATCTACAATGAAAAGACATGATTGTAACTTCTTATATGTCTAAAATGTCTACTTTCAGATGTTTGATATGAAAATATTTGAAGCAGCTAATGTGGAGGAGGAACACGTGGAAGTAAGACTTTGCCACCAGAGCAACACATATCGTGTGATTCATGATAAAATAATCGTGCATGACAATGTAGACATGTAGTTGGTGTAGGCAATTGAAATTTGAGCATCGGAACCATATTTGAAAAATTTCTAGCACTATTATGTGATCGAGGGAATCTATGTAGCATATCTACATTATTGTGATAAATTGGAAGAATAATAAATAATGTAGTATTATAAATTGCAAAAGTATTAAAAGTGCATTATTAAAGCACAACATGTATTAATTATGGTGGGAAAAAGATACAAATAAGGTTCAATGGTACCGAAATGAGTATTAACTATTGATGGAAATAGTTTACTAACCATGTTGAATGGTACTGGCGTGTGTATTACTTTGTCCTGCTTCATTATGATTACATCCTTCCAATGTTTGTGCAGGAAAACCATAACCTGTGTAGTGTTAAATGAATGAAAAAAAATGCATAATAAATAACCAATATCACTGTAATAAATAAATAGCAAATTAAAAACCATGATAGATGGTAAAACAGTATAATCATATCTTGATACAAAGAGAAAAAAGAAAAAAGGAAGTAATAGCGAAAATTAACGACAACTTAAAGGTGTTTTATTATTCAACATCGTAATAAATTATAACAAAATCATAATTACACATCTTAGAATAATAAATAAAAAAAATTGAAAATATTTTTTGAAATGGAAAGTAAATAACATGGATTAACTATTGATGAATAAAGTTGACTAACCATGTTCAGTGTCAGTAATGTGCGTATTACTTGGTCCTGCTTCATTATCATTACGTCTTGGAAACCTTTGTTGGGCAAAACCATAACCTAATATTTAAAAAATAAGATAAATTGTATTTGAATCAAATATATACTTTATAGGAAAAGAACTAAAAAGAATGTAAGCATACTCGGAAGGATTTTCTCGACTAATGACATACAATAGTGGTGAGGTGCGTTTAAACCTAAACCAAGTTGTATTCTACTTTTTTGTATAGAGTTAGATATAAATTTTTTGTTTAAGCGTAAGTAAATGTAATTATATATGAAGTATTTTTAAGATTGTTAGAATACATTATTGTTTATATATGTCCTTTACTGTTGTACATAATACAAATGATATAGTGTATGAACCACAATCTATGTTACTGATAGGTGAAGTACTTAACAATGTTTCATATACATTATATTTTCAAACCTTTGCGGTGCATGAGTAGAACCTGGTATGTGAAAGCATGGAGCATAATAAATAAAAATATGTAAATATTTCATAAGATGATAAGTAAATAACATGGATTAAATAGTGATGAATAAAATTGACTGACCATATTGAGTGTCAGTAATGTGTGTATTACTTGGTCCTGCTTCATTATCATTACGTCCTGCAAACCTTTGTGGGACCAACCATAACCTAATATTTAAAAAATAAGTTAAATTTTATTTAAATTGAATATATAGTTTATAGGAAATAACTAAAAAGAATGTGAGGATACTCGGAAGGACATTATCGGCCAATGACATATAGTAGTGATGAGGAAAAATGTGATGTTACCTGCATTAGTTACTGACCGAGCCATTTGTCAAATAGATGTCATTCTTAATCGGGGAGCTCTGTTTGGAATTTGGACAATGTTGGTTGTGTTTTCAGGATTATTTTTCCTTCTTTTAGATTGTTCAATAAGTCTTTGTTGGAAGATCATTCCACGTCTTCTATTTGCAGCATTTATTAGAAGGAATATTTTCCATTTAGGTATGTTGTCTATTTAAACCAAAAACAATAAATAATAAAATCCAAAATTAATATATTTAAAAATGTATTACTTGGAAGAAATTAATGAATGAAAAGAAGGACAATGAAAGTAGTGCATAATATGTGCAACAAATAAAACTAATAGAAGATAATGATATAAGAAGAAGTACCTAAATGTGTGAGTAAAAAGACTACAAAATTTGATTTGATGTAACAATGAAGAGCAGCAAATGCAGATGATGATAGACTAGTTAGCAAGTTACTGAAGAAAAAAAAAGATTTGTAATTAAAAAAAGTAATTTGTCAGTTTTAAAATAATACAGCATGTTAAAAATTTGCTAAGTTCTAAAAAAATTGCTTAGTATTAGTATATTCTGTGCTTTGTCTGGACATAAGGCTAGGGACATAGAGATTTGTACAATAATAAGAACAAAAATATATTTTAAATTTGATATTAGTACATGATTATACTGTTACAATTTATTACTATAACACTAATGTTATTATGAAATGACCATTTACATTTTTTATTTGATAAAATGATAAAATAAATAATACATGAAGGGGTACTGTAGTGTAAACGTAACCGTTCTATCACAAAACAATACATTTATTAATTCTTATTATTATAATTCTAAAAAATAATATCAAGTGTCATAAATGAATTTTTACCTCTGATAAATAAGGAAATAAATTGCTAACCGTCTTATAGAGACTGATGGGTATAAAATCTAGGCTGAATTCAAAAGTTTATAAAATTTGTTTTAATTAGAACGTTAAGATGTATACTCACTACAAAAAATTGAAGTAAATATGACGGTTATAAAAAACTGCCATAATTTGCTTCAAAATACGATAATTCTATAACTGCGCTATTTTGTATGCAAAATATGGCATTTGAAAACGCCATTATACTCCCATTACACATTACACCGTCTTTTCTAGTAGCGCCATCTTTCCCTCCATAATACTCTTTTTTATTTACTTCTCATTTAATTCTATCTTTTTATTACACAATAAATTGAATTTTAATGACACAAATGCACAGACAAGACACAAAACTGGCTCATGTGAAGACAAACCGTACAAAATCCTCTCAGTCAACCCCAACCTTTGACAGTTTCGTTTCCACACTCCTCACACTCGTAGTTTTCCACTCCTCACACCTCTTAGTTTCCCAGTCCTCGCCGTTTCCACCCTCCTCGTCGCAGGAGATCACCACGCAATTTCCCAGTCCGCGCACCTAGCAGTTTCCACTCCTCGCAGTTCCATAAAACTTCGTCGCTACTTCGCACTCATATTGCGACCCAACAACGCTTCAGTACTCCATCTTTCCAACACCACCACATCGTTCTTGCTATCGATTTCGTCGCCGGAGATCTCGTAACTCATCACTGCAAGTGGAGATTACCAAGTCGTCGAAGATCGTGACTTCCTTCGCCACATTGATTGGGAACCAGCAAAGCGTCGAACATCTCTAGCAACTTCGACGACAATGTCGAACAGGGTTTCGTCGCGAGCCATTTCTCCACTGCCCAAACCCTCAACCAATAGGGCACACTAGCAGTCGCCACGAACATTTGAGCTGCATTTCCTCATTTTCGGCACAGACAAGGTGCTTCCACTTCTTTCCCTCTATTACAATTTCGTTTTTGGTTGGTTTGCACTTTGATTAGTGACTAATGTGTGACTCCTATTGTTTGCTTTGATTATTGGGTTAATTATGGATGAATGTAATATTGAGTGTGCTCTGTTGCATTTGGCTGAGAATGAAAATATCAATGGGGAAGTCTAATTTTTGTATTCTGTTATTGCAATCCCCAATTCTTTCTTATTCTGTTATTGTATTCTGTTATTTCTCTACTTTAAACACGTGACCATGGAGTTGGAAGCTCCAACTAGACCCTAAATCTAAAGAATATTGGTGGTACATTCAAGCTGTCATGCTCAGATTTGGTCTAGCTTCCTTTTTCAGGGTTAATGGTAGTGTGATATGAGTCTTCTTTTTATGGCCATTATATGAAATTCTGTTTGAAGATGTTCTTGAATAGCCTGGGTGAAGAGAGTTTTGAGCATTTGGATTCTAGTTTCTCATAGTCCTCAAAATTATGAAACGGAAAAAAGCAAAAGAGGATGATAATTTTGAACAACTGTTGCGTGAGTATAGTGTCTACAAGTGTCTAAATAATTAGAAGTTCAAAATGATATCAAAACAATTTTAACATAGGTTTTAATATAAATTTATCATTATTTTAATATGTCATGAATGTGGATTGGTTGCGGTCATAGATGTGTTCCCTTAAGAGTTGTTCTTTGATATCGTGAAAAGGAGGCCTAAAAACAAGAGAAAAATCTGTTATTTTTTCTTTGTACATTTTAATTCCTGACTAGATTATAGAGAAATTTATAATTGAGTGAAACTGTAGTGTCTTAGTCTGTACCAAATGAGTTGGGTGTATTTTTATTTCTTCGTGAAATTATAGTGTCTCAACTTTTGGCATTTTATGAACTCAGTTTTTATTCAATTGGAGATTTTAACTTTCTAATTTGTGATGAAGAATATGACCTTATTCGATCCCTAAGTGAGTGCATTTATCGGGAGTTATTTCTTTTGTTTGGTTTGATTTTGGTTTGACTAGGTTCATTGTGATTGCAAATTTGATTTGGCAAGGTTAAGAAACTATATAAGTTTCTTACAATGGATCTAATCCTGTATAGATATTTACCTAGATTTTTCTTGTGTATGTATACAACATTATAGGTGTTATAATGCCTAAACTTGCGAAAACCTGCATAATGTATTTATGATATTTTATGATTAGAAGATGAAAGATTTTTATGTACTTTTGGAATATTTTATAAATAGAAATGAATTATCATTGAATATATTTTTAATGAAGAGAATGTACTTCAATTTATATTTTCTTTTATTGGCTTATTATTATTAATGTTATTATAGTAACATTTGTTCTTTGCTAGTTGGTTGAACCTTTTATTCGGTTGGCCTATTTATATTGAACCTAATTGGGTTTGATATGGTTTATATAATTAGGTGAGGCCAATTGTGATTTTATTTTTATTATATATATATATATATATATATATATATATATATATATATATAAAAATAAACTTGTAGTACTCTAACTTTTATAAAAAAATTACATGTTCTTATAATAAAATGTGTAAAGATCTTGCTTAAAATAAAAACTTCTGAGTCAGTTCAAAATATATATAAATATATATATATATATATATATATATATATATATATATATATATATATATATATATTAAACAAGAAACTCACAATTGTGATTTAAACAAGAAACTCACAATTGTGATTTAAAAAATGGATTTTACCTTTAATACTAGGTTTTTCATCTCGACAGTACTTCGTTGGTTGGTGTCAACTAGTATTTTTTTTTTATGAGTATGTACCAACCAACATAATAGTGTGTGCATGCATAATTCCATTATTTATTTAAATCATAACTTTTGTTGAGATTGTCATGATTAATATTATATTATAAAATGGTATTCATGGAGTGCTGACACTAGCTTTTTATGTTCTTTTGCTTCCTATATTTTTTATACTTGTAATTTATAGTGTACAACTAGAAACAATATTCAGTGAAACTTTTTTGACTATTTTGTGTGCAGATTTTATTGTGATTGAAAAAAAGGATAAGGAACCTGCTTAAGTCAGCAGTTGGTACTCCTGAGGTTCACCACATATCAACTACTTCAGATCTATCTGTGGGAAACCAGTTGCAATTAGATCATGCATAACCAGCTGGACAACAAACAAGTGAACAACTTGGGCAGCAAACAAGTCAACATGTTGGACAACAAAGAAGTCAACAAACTGGACAACAAACAAGTCAACAAATAGAACAACTAACAAGTCATCAAACTGAACAACAAAAAAGTCAACAAATGGGAGAAACAAGTTTACAAATGGGACAACAAACCACTGAACAAACTGGAGAACAAGCAAGTGAACAAAATGGACAACAAACAAGTGTGCCAATATCTGAATCTGCAATTGAAAGGGTGCAACCAAAAACAGGAAGGAACTCAACTCGTTATTGGTTTGTTGATGCTATAGGTAAAAAATGTTATTTTAGTATAATGATTATTTTAGACAGATTATTCAATTTTAATGTATTTAATTTATATAGATGAGCATGGACATGCCCAATCATTGAAGGTCAAGGTTAAAGATGTTCACAACTTGCCCGTTGGATTACGTGTGGTGGTCAACTATGATGATAGATATCAACCAATTGGAGAGGCATCAGGTTTACTAGCAGCAGTTTGTGAACATGTAGCATCAAATAGTGTGTTATTCCTTATAAGTTTTGAGAGTTGGTCAGCTGTGTCAGATACATATAAGGACAATGCATGGGAGAGAACACTAAAGGTAAAACAACCTATATTCACCATCTAAATACTTATTTAATTTATTCAATGGACCTAAACTAACTCTTGTATTATTTGAAGTCTCGATTTATTTTCAAGGTTAATAAAGAATTGGCAAAAAGAGATGTTATATTTAGAATTGGAAAATTGTGGAGGGAGTATAGGTGCAAGCTTTGGAATGAGTTTTATGACCCACTTATGAGCAAAAATGATCTCATTAAGAACGTTCCAGATTGCGTTAACATGGATCAGTGAGCTTTATTTGTTGAGTATCGCTTAAAGCCTTCCACAATGATACATAAATTTAATTGTTATATTTAAAGTAAACATCTCTTTAAATTTGAAAAACTGATTTTTGTAACATCCAGTCAGGATATTACGAATTTTAAACAATACATAAGAAATATTATGTCAGTCTTATTTAATAATCTATCATTTCCCATAACACGAGAAATTTAAAACATTTTATTACTTCCAATTAAATCCAAAATCCATAGTTTATAAAACTGGAAATAATATAAAAGCCTCTCATAAGAATTTACAAATTATCTCAAATCCAAAAAATAATAATCTCCCAAGCTATCCCCGCTCCGTCGCTAAGCTTTACAAGAACCACCTGCAACAACATCATCTGCTCCCGTGTACCGGGTACACGATCATCGCCAACCACAAGTAGATAGGATGAGCTTAACAGAATAAACATATAAATATATATACACAGATAAAACACCTTTATATTTATATATTATACAATCACACCAGAGGAATCCCCTCATTTGATTCCATATTAAACATGGCCACAACCATGTTAATTGTGTTCTACATGTTCTAGTGACTACTTCAAGGTGTTTTGCTGCCATACCTATCGACCACAACCGATAGAACATGTGCCGAAAACCATGTTACGGATCACACACGTAACGCCAGGTGGAGTTCCCAATACGAACATAGTCGTAACGTCCAAAGACTACAAAACTTGTCAGCTACTACTGAGGAGGACAATCTACCTGGACCCATTTGTACTGGCAACAACCAGCACACTCACACCGGCAACACTCGCCAACCCGAGCTCAACTCAAGGGTTCCTCGTGTTCATCCGCCATCTCGAGCTCAACTCGAGGGATGCCATTTCGAGCTCAAATCGAGGAATTCCACGGGCTTAACTCCTATCCCGAGCTTAACTCAAGGGATACGTTCCGAGCTTCACTCAATGAACACTAACAACCCACCTTTATAGTATCCTAAAAACCTTGTAGACCACGCATACAAAACCAACAACCCAAAGATGCAATAGCAAAATTTCCTGGCGGGGGACACGTGCCACCAGGCGCTACCGCTTCTAGACCGCCTGGTGGGGGACATGTACCGCCAGGCGCATAGTGCCTCATTGCTCACTGTTCCACAGCTATCTCCCAGCAAGAAGCTCTCGGTCGCTAGGCGCCACACGTGCAGGAGGGCCACTGAATTACCTCTATCGCCTGACGATTCACATATTGCCGCCAGACGCTATGACAGTATTCGCGCAAATGACAATTTTGGTTTAGGTTCAGGCTTCCTTTCTCATGTCCTCACTCACAGATTCACTTAACCAGTTCATGGCCATATCCTGTGTACCTCCAGAGTGCTTACAACTTACCACCACTAGCAAAATTTCCACATCATTAGTTTTTAAATTAGAGACATTATTAGTCATCCTTGGGATCACCCACTCTACAACTCAACCAGTTCATGGCCATATCCTGTGTAACGTCCAAATAAATTGAACCACTAATGATATCACCCCTAATCCTCATGGGTCAGATTTACATCAAGATATTGTTCCATTCCAATACTTATAATTTTAAGTGGATTTTATCCAACCAATTTGAATTATTCATACGAAGTCCTACTTCTCATATAACTAACACATAACAGTGCATTCCCTGTGTTGTCCAACTAGTTACTCATAATTATCATATATACTATACCAAATATCGTCCCATGTTTCCCTACATCTACTACATTATAGCATCAACAAAATGGGGTAATTTCCTACTTCTTATTTGTATCACCATCACCAAGAATTATGTCCAAATACCATTTATAACCCCACAATCAGCAAGAACCTGACCCTCCCAAAATCACAGAACCATAAAAAAAACCCCCAGTCTCTCAAAGGTGGATGTCTCTGAGATGGCGCCTGGCGGCAGGCCCCGTTCCGCCAAGCGGTGCATAAGTGATAGGGGTCGTACCCCACCAAATTAAAACACTTAAAATGCAGTATATGAAAGTGAACCAAGTCGTCTCCCAACGACCAATGTTTTCATTCAAAGCCTCACTTTCCATATGAACACAACACAATAACACAGGGGGGTTTGGAAGATTCACATAAAATTGCTAAATTCTAATAGAAACAGCGAAACTTAATTAAACACAAGATTCAAAATGTATTGGTTCCTTGATTCCACTGAAAATCCACCAATCACAGGTTACTAAATCAATTCTCTTATCCAATTTACTCTCATGAAATCTGAATTAATCAACTATGCGAAAATTAACACAGCTTCATTATGCCATTAAGCATA
>Ga0209589_1008356_pt1 | contig 16180 bp, 10 predicted proteins | sample CowpeawhiteBW_FD_187525 | JGI IMG/M metagenome (GOLD analysis project Ga0209589, IMG submission 187525) | Root nodule microbial communities of legume samples collected from California USA - Cow pea white BW (SPAdes) (version 2) | ecosystem: Host-associated > Plants > Roots > Nodule | place: USA... | reverse complement strand
GATTCAATATTAAAAACCAAATTAATTACTATAATACTTTCATATTTAGTGTATTATATTTAACTTTTATTATAAATTCAATGTCTACGTTGATAACAATACCTGCATGTATTTTTGTTTAAAAATTTTAGCATCAATTTTAGGTTAATCTAACTTTTTTTTAATAGGGACCATATCATCTCACAATATGTTTGCATTTTTTCCATTTTTCTTTAAGTTGATTATTTATATATGGACAATACTTTTGCACGGGACCAAAATTCACAATATACCTACATTTTATCTTAACAATGAACGATATGCATTTTATTTTAATATAATATATAACAACCAACTCTATATGTGTACCCATTAAACAATTAACTCAGAGTCAATATCTACATTAATAACAATATTTTATGTATCTTTTTTATTATTTTAACCTTGAATTCATGTTAAACTTTTAATAAAATTACATTTCATAATATATTTGCACTTTATTCATATTTGTATGTTACTTTTTATTTAAAATAGTTTAAGTTTAATTTTTTTTATTCTGATTCCATAAGTCAATATCTTTCAAATATTATTTTTCTTTTAGTATCGGTCTATCTAGATGTACTTCTATTAAAAATTTTAACATTAGCTTTTATATTCTCTAAATTAATTTTTATTTTATTATTTAAATATCATATATGTAATTATAACTATAAAATATAACAATATAAATAATTAATTTACTCAACTATGACAATAAAAATATTATTTTTCTTAATCTAAATTAAGAAAAAAAAGAAAAAATCGTGCGTAGGCACGGGTCTCATACTAGTTCCAAAAGAAAGATGAAATCTCCATACTTCTGAATGTTGAGATTCAGTATGTATAAGTGTCTTCCAAATATCGACATCTAGTGACCACGTATGTCACATAACATAGTTTTCGAATGTCGAGATCTGATAAAGCTCTTACAATTGTCTTTGGAGAATTGAGATTCAATAAAACTTTTGCAGTTTATTATTTATTTGTTTTTAATTTATTTGATTGTTGTATGAATTCTTTCATTTTCTTTTCGATTATTATCGAAAAAAACTCGATACTTTATCAATTTTAACAGTCATTATAATGATTTTCTACCGTAGTGTGTTTAAGAAGTTATTGTGGTTGAAGAGGGTGTTGTGAAGAAAGTGAAAATAATCACTTTATGGGTAACGTTCCACATAAAAATAAATCTCAAAAGATCATCTTTATATTGTAATTGAATATAATGTTTTTGAAGGTGACAAACATTACGTACTTGTACAATGCAAACACAATATTGTTTTGTTCACCGATCTCTTTAATTCCATATGCAAGTTATTGATTTTTTCACAATAATTTCTTCTTTTAAATTTACTCAAATTGTATTCAAATTTTAATTCCAGTACCCTTTTTCTCATTATTTTTGTACAACGTTTATTTTATCAACTTCATCTTCAAGATTCTATTTGCATAATACATGAGTTTTACATTTACATTTACTTGAAAAAATAAAAAAATCTTCCATAAAGATAAGTAGAAAATTATCAAACTTGAGTTGCTTTGTTGATTATGTTAAAAAATGAATTTATGTCCAACTCAACCTTATAAAATCAACTTATAAAGGGAAGTTTGCATTTACTTATATATTATAAAATCGTTTTATCTCTAACTAATGTGAGGTTTTCCAACACACCCCTCTCACACTTAGGTATCACTACAAGAAAATCTCTATATGATAATCAATATTAGTGACCAATTAATTTATTAGTGACCAATTTAGGAATTAATTTCCTTGGTAGCCAAAACCTTGATAATTAATTTTGTAGACCAATTTACAAATCAATTATAACTTTTTATTTATAATAGTGACATTTTAGTAACCAATAATTTACAATTTTATAAATTATATCTAAATTGGTTACTAGTTGATTATTAATTTTTTTTGTCACTAAAATTAGTTACTATATAGAGATTTCCTTGTATATACATCTCTTGCATAGGACTAGACATTAATGGGTGGTTTGATAACAGTCTGATAGCGTGTGGAACAATTACTACATAAAAATGTCTCATTAACAACCAATTTTAGTCACAAAAAATGTTAGTCAGTAGTAATCAATTTATATACCAATCTACAAAATAAAAAATTATTTCTTACTAAAATAGTCACTATTATGAATAAAAAATTATAATTAGTCTCTAAAATAATTTCTAAAATTTAGGTATCAAGGTTTTAGCTACCAAAGGAAATTAAACATTAGCTACTACCAAGTTTTTTTTTTTATCAAAGGAATTGGTTTCTAAATTAGTCTCTAATTAATTAGTGATCAATTAGAAATCAATTATAATTTTTTATTCATAATAGTTACTATTTCAGTAACCAATAATTTTTTTATTTTGTGAATTGATATTTAAATTGGTCACTTTAGTGACTAACAACTTTTGATCATTACAATTGGGTGTTATTGAGATATTTTCTTGCAGTGAATAGATCCAACAACAAATTTAGCTAGGATAAACTTTAACCCATGACTCTTATACTATGTTAATTAGTGAACTTTAAACCTAATTTAAATTTATAAAAAAACTGACCTATAAAGTGAAATTTACACTTATTTATATATTTTAAAATTACATTATTCTTTTAATTAATGTGAGACTTGGAACCTGTCCTTAGTAATTTGGAATAAGTTTAACAAAATATTTGATATACTCTTTGGATCATTCAACTTGAAACTTTCATATATCTAGCATATCATGAAAATCAAGAAAATGTAAAGCAATGCTCAGAGTAATCGCTTCCAAAGGATACAAAACATCAAATATATTCTTTCCTCAAAGCTTCTCCTTCCCAAAAATAACTCTTGCTGAATTCAATAAGCCAGAAAATGAAGATTGAAAATAATTAAAAAATATAAGCATACATACATATATCACCACCAACAACTCATCATAGAGATGAGAAGATGGAAGAGGTGATTTTCTTGATCTAACAACTCATGGCGAACCATTCTCAATAGAATGACATTGTGAGGAAGAAGACCACTGTAGTATAGGAGGGTTGAGATTGAAGTCGTTGGCTCTCCAACAAAACATGTCACAAACCTCACAATTGACCTAAACAATAAAGTTTTAAGAGACTGCACCAACCACACAAGTAGAAAAATTAAAAACCAAAAAAAAAAAATGTTACCTAAATAGAGATTAAGGACATGCTTAGAGAAAATTTCTTGACTAATTAACAAAACTTTTTAAACAAACTCAAATTTTTTGCTCTGGAAATTAAATGAGAAAAAATGGACAGAAGAAAGATGGTAATTACCATGATTATTATAGTGTGAATGGAGTGAATGAAGCAACACTATGTTAATGGAGTTGCAGGAGGGGTTTTGAAATGGAGTTAGGTTTTTATTTATATAAAGATGGTCATGTGGAGAGTTGAAAAGCCATGTGTTTTTCTCTTTCAAATTAGATGCAGCGGAAATTCAAACCAAACCGTCAGCCAAAGTTCAAATGTGTGTGTTAAATGATGTACCAATTTGAAGTGGAAATTATATAAACGAGGACAAATCTTATATTATATTAGTATAGGCACATTTTTTAAATATGAGTGATAGTATGTTAGTAGGTGATAATAATATGATGTTAATAAGTTAATATATAAAATATAAAAATTTAAAAAATAAAATAATTTGAATATTTAGGTGAAGTGATTTGATGTATATATTAAAAAAATTATTGTAACATGTATATATAAGTTGTAATTAAGTTTATTTACTAATTTGATCTCAAATTGAAAATGACAAAATTAGATCATTTTAAAAAATAAGGATACTAAATTGAACCAAAAATTTAAAATAGAGAACTAAATTGAAAACAAATTTTACCACTGTGTCATGAATGTAAACTGCCACAATGGTAACCTGACACGTGGCTAAAAAAAATTAAAAATTAAATAAAAGTTAAAAAAAATTAAAAGAAAAATAAAAAATTTTACGGCTTGACACCTGTCTTGTACGGTCACGATGTTAACTCCAACCTAACAGAGATGACCAAATTGAATCCTTTTAAATAATTGGGTACTAAATTGAACCAACAAAAAATATGGAGAACAAATTGAACTAAACTAAAAAATTAGGGTACCAAATCAATAATTATACTTTTTTTTTTTTACTATTATTATGTCATTCTTGTAATTTCTTTATACTATTATGTCATTGTTTGTTAGGGTCTCTGGATTTTCTCATATTCAATCTACTCAACCTATTCAGGTTGTTTAGCAGGAATTAAGTTAAACTCAAATGATTTACTTTGTTTAGTTATTTCAGCTCTATACAAACTTAAATAGAAAAATAAACCGTACTAAATTTGAACTTTAATTCAATGTTATAGTAAAATTATATAGGTTTAATTAGGTTTTAAGTCTTTTAGTTGGTTTCAATTTTTTTTCCTATTGGATCCTTAAATTTTTTATATTTTTTAATTGAGTTTCTGTAGTTTAATTTTTCTAATTAATTGGGTCACGTGCATGTTATCTTGTCCCTTATTTTACTTGCTTGTTATTTTTATGTGTTAAAATTTGTGATAATTTGTAATTAGTATCATATTTTTTAACACATGAAAATGATAAATATTGATAAAGTAACAATCATCTTACCTATTAACAAAAGGAAATTAATCAGTAGAAACTCAATTTTAGAAAATATACAAATTTTGAATATCCAATACGAAAAAAAATTAATAAAGACCTAATTAAAAAAGTACAGATTTAGGAAAAACTTGAAAGTCAACTATATATAATATTTATGAAAAATATAGTTAATTAAAATTAAAAAAAGAAAAAATAATAGATAAAATCATTTATTATATCTCAAAATAAAATGCATACTTAGTAAAATTTAAATATAATAATAATAAATATTATTGATGATAATGTTTTTTATAAGAGAATTCCCTTTCGAGGAAGTAGAATTTAAATATTAAAAAATAACACATTGAAAGTTTTATAATACTATAGAAGATTTAAACAGATATTTAATATTCGTGTATCATGATAAGATTATTTTCACTATAGAAAAAATTAAGGGTCTCTAAGATAATATCAATAAAAAATAAAATAGAGTCATTATATAATCACCATATTTTCGCTAATTTTTTCGTGGCAATCAATAAGTTCAAATATCCGAACCCTATTTTTATTTTTAATTAATGTTTTCAATATTTTTGTTTTTCTAATTTTTAACAGCGGCATACATAATTATTTTTTTTATTGTTAATATCTTATTAAATTGTGTACGTATATAAGTTATAAATGGTTACAACAAGTATATTGAAATTTTGATAGTGCAAGGCCTTATCTTCCTTCCTCGTCTTACTTACATTTTGGGCTTTTACTTCTATGAACCCTAATAATTTCTACATGCACCTCCCCAAATTTTGAAAATGACCATTTCTTGTTTCGGAAAAGTGACTTCTGAATTATATATCCATAGTAAGTCTTCCGAAAATTTTCAGAACGAAATTACTGGAACAAATTTTTCAGGATCTAATTTTCAAAACATGTGAAATATATTTCGAAATAAGTTTTTTCGAATAGAATTTCTAGAATAAAATTTCCTGAACATAATAATGCTTTAGGAATGAGTTTTTTTTTTTTTCTGTAATTTTTCTCTTCTCTTGTAGTATTCTTTCACTCTTCTTCTTCCTCTACAGTACTAAAGTTGACAGTGGCAATGATGGTGTGATACAATGATAAAAGGATTTTTGAGTCTTTTTCTTTGAGTCCTTTGAAGAAAACTTCATCTTGTTTTGAAGCCAATGGATAACCTCAATTTTGGAAGGATAATTAATGAGCCTTGTGATTAAATTTTTAATAAGTGTTTTTGAAACAATAATTTTATAAAATAATTACTTATTTAAAACGTAAATATAGTTTTTCTTATTAAAAAATTAGCAGTCCTTATTTTTAAAATAAGCATATTAAAAAACACAAAAGGTTGACTTGTGTGTACCTATTTTATTAAAATAAGTGTTTAGGCAATACAATAAAAAAAATATATTTTATATGTTCGTCTAATTTATTTATTTTTAAAATAAAGCATTTTTCTCTTGTTTCGATAAGAAAATCCTATCAATTTCTTAAGCAAGTGAGTATTTTAAAATTCTCTATTTCAAAAAGTAATTCTATATAGTCACAATGCTATTGTATTAATATCGTCTTAAATAAATGAATTGTTAAACAAGACTTTGTCCTTTGTATATAGCTAATTGTTATTTTTACAAGACTTTCTCCTTGTGCCAACATTGACTTAAACAAAAGTAATTATATATTTTGTATTATACAAGTATTCACAATGGGCATACATAATTTGTCCTAGACTTAAATAATGGTTTAGTTCAATTTTTCGTTCAATTTTTTTAATTTAATCATAATTTTTTTTTTTAATTTAGTTCTAATATTCGTCATTTTTATTCAATTTGGTTCTTTACGCTAACATCGTTAAAATAGTTGACGGAATGTGAACAGTAACCGTCATGTGTCATTTTGTGATTTTTCTTTTAACTTTTTTTAATTTTTTTAATTTTTTTATTTAAAAAATGTATATGTGTCAAGCTCATATCATGCCATGTGTCATTTTGTGATTTTTTTTTAATTTTTTTAATTTTTTTTTTAATTTAAAAAAAATTCAAGTGTCAAGCCAATATCATGCTACGTGTCAAAGTCAGTTTTTTATATTCAATTTAGTGCTAATATTCTTTATTTGTTTTCAATTTGGTCCTAATTTTTTTTTTAAATTTAGCATTTTTGTTCCTCTCCAGATTAAAACAAAATTTAATTTGTATATAAATGTTATATGAACATTCTTATTAAAATGCATATTTTTATTAAATATTTTTAATTTAGAATTAGAGTTGGTTTAAAATTAAATATTTTTAATCTCTTAAAATTTTAAATTAATGGTGTTATTGTCTTTTTCATTTTAATTTTAAACCAACTATAATTCCAAGGAATAAGACACATAAGATTAATCTTCATTGTCTCTTATTCTCTTTTCTTCATTTTTCTTATTCTCTTTATTATCATTTTTATTTTATAATATGTTATCAACACGAGGGTTATATCCAACTAAGCTAGTAGGAGTGTTTTCTCTCTAAAGACCTCTCTAAGAACAGTACACTACATACCTCAATCCAAATTCTTTCTAAATTTTTCAAAATTTACAATTTTATCTTATATTTATTACTTTTGTGATAAGAATTGTTTGACTTTATCAATTTTCATCTCTACCTTATTATTATTATTATTATTATTATTATTTATATTTGATTATTTTTCTAACATTTAATATTATTTTATTAATTTTATAGTTTCATACATGAAATATGATTATTGTTAATAGGTTAGATGATAATTCTAAACATGTCAAACCTTAAAAAAATGAATTTGTGGCCATTAATGTTATGAACAAGAATTACTTATCTTAGATATTATATGATGAAATACATTTAGATACAATGAGTCTTGGTAATGTCATTAAAGAAAGAAATAAAATATCTGAACAACTAATTTATTCCTGCAACAACAATATCATGAAAAAGAATTTCACAAATATTTTGCTTTATCTCATGTTTTCTTGTAGTTGAACAAAACAATGAGCTTTTGATGAAAAATAGTGAGACTCGCCCAACTAGTTTGGTCCATTCCCAGAAGTAAATGCAATAATATATGATTCATATCTTCATAGTTGTAGTTGTGTCTTTGAGCTATTAGTTTGGAAAGGTTACATAGAGAAAGAGAGACAACTCACTTGGATGATAGAAAGGAAGAGAGAAAGTAGGAATTGAGAAACAAAACAATTTCTCATTATAACATAAAAGTATTTTATACAAGAGTGAACGTTTTCAGAATGCAAATAGCTCAATGACAAGTAACTAAACTAAGTTGATCGTTGTAAACAATTATACAAAGTAACAAACAGAACAACAAAACAACAAAACAATTGGATTTATTCAACATTCCCCTTTAAATCTAGATTTCCTAAAAGTACTAATCCCAACAAACTTCTAAGTTTTTCGAATATGTTTTGTTTGAGTGATTTTTGTGAAGATATTCGTTACTTGCTCTTCAGTAGGACAGTGCACTAGCTCCAATTTGCCTTTACTAACTTGGTCCCTCATAAGGTGAAACTTTGTCTCTATATGTTTGCTTCTCCTATGACACATTGACTTCTTTGATAGGCTAATGGCAGACTTTTTATCCACCAATAACTATATTGGCTTCAAATATTCAAGCTTCATTTCATCCAACAACGTACTAAGCCATAAGCATTGGCATGCAGTTTCAGTAGAGGCGATGTATTCAACCTCACAGGATGAGAGCGCCACTACATTTTCCTTCTTGGAACACCACGAGATTGGAGATTGGAGCATTCATGTATTTGACTAAATAGCCAAACATACTTCTTCTAACCACCTTATATCCACACCAATATGAGTTGGACCACACCTCTAAATTTTCTTTAGATTGTTTGTTGCTCTTCCTAGGAAAAGATAAACCAAGCTCTACAGTACCCTTCATATATCTTAAGATATGCTTTATGCAAGACTTGGGAAATTTAATTAATTAATTAATTAATTAATTAATTAATTAATTAATAAAGGCGAGTAGTGTGAGCCTTTATGACAATTAATGCTAGCTTTTATGATGTGGAATAGTACTAGCTCAAATGGTTGAGAATACTTGATTGTGTTGGGAGGACTTGGGTTTTAGTCTCGTGTATGTCATTTGTGTGTTATTTAATTGGTTATTATTTTAATAATAGTATGCTTGATCATGATGAGTGATAATATAATCCTATATTTATAGGAATTATCATGAAACATGAATTGGTTGAATTGGGTGTGCACTTGATTTGGGGATTGGATGGTTGTGTGTTTGAACCTTGGCTTATGCAAAATAAGTTCCTTTTTTCTAATTTTTTTTTTTGCATAAATGTGAAAGGCCAGAAACCCTAGTTGTCATAATTAAGGAAGTTTTAGAGAGGAAAAGAGGGAGAATATGAGAGAGCAAGCGAGGAGCTATATTTGGTAGTGTGGAGAGGGAATTTTGGACGCTGAGTAGAGAGAGTATCAAGGAGTTGTAGCTAATCTGGAGAGGAGGCAAGGGTTGGAACAATTGTGGTGCAAGAAGAGTCTATCAATTTCAAATTTGAGCAAGGATTATACACGTTAGGGGAGCTGTGATTTCTTGTTTTAGTCAGTTGTTATTGGATTGTGTAATTGTATGAATTGTATGTCAACCTCTATCATTGAAATTTCTAGATTTCTATTTGAGTTTCTGGATTTGCTAGAAACCGCTGGCGGAATTGGTGGTGAGAGTTGAAAGAGGTTCTTATAGCAGGATTAAGGGTGGGACTGATGAAGGATTGACCTCAACCAAGAATGGAGACACATGCTTAAGAAGACTAAACATGTTTAGAAAAGAAGTTCATTAATCCTTCTTCCCTTTCATTTGTGTTTGTTATTTTTGATTCCCAAAGTTGACTTAGTTGATTCAACTTTAGTTGACTTGTTGACCTTTGACTAGGTTTAACTTGTTAACTACAATTGACTTGACTTAAGCCAACATGCTAATCTATGTTTATTTGCTTTGTAGGTTATTATTTTATGTTTCAATAAATATGAAGTTATATGATTATCATAGAATAATACTAATATTAATGTAAATCAATGAATTATTTTATTTATTTTTTATTAAAAATTTATTGGATAATAAAATCATCATACTTTCCATAACTTTTTTACCATTATTTATTATTTTATATTATTTTATATTATTTTATATTATTTTTATATTAACATCTATAACCTCATATTTTTAAATATGCGAAAACAATTAAGATAATATAACAAAATAATAATCATATTATCCGATATAAAATAATAATTAAATAACATTCACGCAATTAAAAAATATAAAAATTTTAAATATTCATTAAATAAAAAAATTAATAAAAAAATATCTAAATTTATTAAAAATTAAAACTTAATTAAGCTTGTAATAAAATATGATCGTAGAATTTCATCATTTAACAGGTTGGAATATTTTTATTATTGTTTAGTGGTTTTTATGTGGTGAGGAAAAAAGACATTAAAAAGAGTGGGTATATGATTAATATTAGAAAATAAATAGATATGATACACCAGTAACACATGTAGTCACGTGTTACACACACGCGCATAATTTTAACATGTGTGGCGGTACAAAAGATCGCTGTCGGACACCGACGACAAGTAAGGTGTGACAGAGGCGCACGTGGTCTTATACCGGACTATCCGGTTCTTCTACCGGTAACTCACCAACCGTTCATAATTCATCATTGTTTCTCTCATTTTTCAAAAACAACAAAACAAATCTTCGCGGTCAAAATCTCATTAATTAATTCAAACAAATTAATTACTCCCTTGGATTTTCGAATACCTTCCTCTCTCTGTTTTATCTATTCGTTTTTTCATTTTTGTTTCTCTGCAGTTATAGCGACATGTTTTATAATAATAATAATATTATTATTTAGTTTTATTTTCTATGGCGTGCTTGCTTTGTTTGTTAACGTGAGAAAGGAAGAGGGGTTGCTTCAGTTTTGTTTTTGAATGGTAAAGAAAGAAACTTTTGGAGTGGGTTTCTGAATTTCTTTAGTTTTTTGCTCTGAAAATGGAGAGGGATTTTATGGGTCTGAACTCGAAGGAACCGTTCGTTGAAGTGAAGGAAGGGATGAATAATGATTGTGGGTGCAAAAACTCAGGCATGTCTATGTTTTTTTGTTCTTTTTCTGACCTCTGTATGATCCCCACTTCAGTGTTTCTGTTTCTGTCGGAAATTGAACATCTGAATCAGTTACTAAATTTTCTTGGTGGATAAGTTTGGACATGTTTTTTAGTCTCTATTTGCTCCTTCTTTAACCAATAAAAGCTGTTCATGCAACTTTACTTCTGCTGCTGTAGAGCTGCAGATTATTTAATAGTTAGGGAGTTCATGTGTGTTGTGACTCTTGTTTCTATATTTGAACTTTTCTATGTGACTGTATGGAATTAGTAATTTGGAAAAAAAAAATATATCATTCTTCAGTTCTTTACCAGTTATGTTAATTTGGGTGTTGATGCTTCTGCACAGTGATACTTACAATGATGCCAAATCATACATTTGACAATCTTTTCCTCTTCCTCTCTTGTGCATCCTTTGCAGTCTATTTAGCTTGTATTTGGTTCCATGTTAAATTCTGCAGCATCATATTGAAATAGCAAGTAACATCATTTTAGTTAAATTTTCACTTACAGGAATTTATTCTGGGTCTAAAAGGGTTGAAGTAATATAGCTACTGAAGCAAAATTCCTTTTTTATTTTATTTTTTTATTTACTGACCCTAATAAGATGGAAATTTATGTTGATGGTATTTAGGTTTCACAAAAGGAGGAATGGTAAAATGGCCCTTTATGAACAAAGTACCTGTCCATCCTCATTTGATGTCCTTGAATACTCCTCAGGTTTGAATAATACACCTTCTCTCAGTTTTTGTGCATTTGTTCAAAATTGCAAATTAGGTTTTATATTCACTAAAGTGAAGTGAGTAAAACTTATTCACTCTTAGCAGATCAGATCAGATGACTCCACTGCGTTCAGATTGGTATTTTTTATTTTCAGTCCAATATGGTTTCAGAAAAGTTTTGTGTTAATGTAAGTTGGTATAGATCTGCTTATACTAGTCTTTCTGATTTGTATGAACTTGCCCTTTACATCTGAACCTAGCTTTAAGAAGTTTTGCACTACCTCATGTCTTTTGGTTCAGATAGAGATTTGTTTCATCCACAAAGTTTTGCCCTTTCATTGATTGTAATTTTCTTATTACTTAGAAATCTGTGAATCATGATGGACAAGGTGGTGGCATTCATTTTTCCCTGACACCTTATCCTGCACTACATGATGTGAATTATATGAACCGCCCTCATAATGTGAAGATGTTTCCATCCCTAAAGAGTCCTTTTGCAACTGTTGCTCAGAATATGAATGCTTCTGGTATGAAGCAACCACTACTAGGTGGAATACCTGTTACAGCACCCCATTCATGGTAATTTTAGAGGCCTAAAACAAGTGTTTTTTACATGCTTGAGCCTTGAACTGCAATGAACAAACGTGTTATTCTCTAACTTATATCATTTTGAAATAACAGTGTGAAACCATGTGTATCTACTCCTAAACTTACCATCTTCTATGCTGGCACCGTGAATGTGTTTGATGATATCACTCCTGAGAAGGTATTTGATCTCATATTTTGCTGCATACATGATTAATGAATAAAATGATTGAGTATGCATCTGATTGTTGATGCTTGACCATTTTTGTTCAGGCTAAAGCAATCATGTTGATGGCTAGGAATGGCATATCAGTTGCTTCTAATGTGACAGTGCCTAATAATGTTGAGGCAGCCAGACATAGTAAACCCATACCACTCTCAAGTCCTTTATCTGTTTCTTCACATAGTGGTGCAAAATCAGGGAGTGTTTCAAGTAGCAGTGATGAATTTCTGACACCTAAAACTTTTGTTAACAAAGCAGACACTCCTAAAGCAGTCAACACAAACACCATGCTACCATCAGGTATCCTAATTTCTTGCTGTTCAATGTTTCTTTAGTTCTTCATATACTTTTTTGATTTGGGGTAAGATAAATTTACTTTATAATCATCCGAAATTATTTGTTTTGATCATTGCAAGTGTTTGTACTCAGTGATTCTACAATCAGAAGGTTTTTCTGAATGAATTTGACATTTTCTTTTTCACCTTTTATGCAGCTGTGCCACAAGCTCGCAAGGCATCACTGGCTCGATTTTTGGAGAAGCGCAAGGAAAGGTTAGTACATGGTTGTGGATTCAACTTCTTCGTTAACAAAATACTAACAATTAACATTTGTCGATGAAAAATTATTCTGAGTGTGAGGTGTTTCTGTTCATGCAGGGTGTTGAGTGCAGCACCATATAACCTGAACAAGAAGTGTGAGAATATGTCAGAAGAGAGTGCAAGTGAGGGTGCTGATGCAGTATAAACCAAGCAAGGATAGTAGATAATATTTGATGCAACTTGTAACATGTATGCAGATGAATTTATCAGAACTTATTCTGAGATTATTATGTATCAAACTGTGTTTTGTCATTAGGTAGGGCCTTACTTTAATTATTTTTGGTGTAGGGCTTTACCTTATTACTTGAAACATTTTAGATTTTACCTTCCAACAGGACAAGTTATTACAGTGTTGGAATTAAGAGCAAGTTTAGATCATATTTATATTTATATTTATTTTCTGTACATTCCTTAAGTCACTCAATTTTAATTTTACTAATTGTGTTTATTTATACCTTCTTCACCTATATTTTTATCTTTAATTTGTCAAACAAGAACAAAGTGTTGAGTTTTAGGAGTAAACTGGTGGATATAACTGCATAAGGGAGGGTTGAAAGGAAATTAATTTTGATCTAGAACATGCAGAATTAGTAAGATATAAATCATGATACATCACTATAAACGATATATAAAATTTAAAATTAAGATTCAACAGAAATATTTGAAAAAATATTTAAAAATAAATGAGTTAATATTGAAATATTAAAATAGTACAGCTGATAAAATTGTTATTTTGGATCATAATGAATTGATATGAAATTGTTTTAGTTTAGCTGATAATTTCATATCTGAATTCTGATATGTGTACCTGTTAGATATATAAATGAAGAAAATTTTGTCATTTATAATGGCTCTATCTATATCAGTATTAATTGTTGAAAAAAAAAATTGTAAATATATGGTTAACATTAAAGGAATAGATTCCCATTGACAAATATCAGTGGTGCAAAAATACAAATAGACTTTCAGTCAAATCACACTGATTCTTTCAATTAGGCTGCCGTAGATATTTATAACACCATTGACAATTTCACAACCTAAAAAGTTTTATACTTCCATTAGTGAAGCAGAAAAAAAAAGAAAAAAATGGATAAAAATAAGATTTAAACTAAATGAAAAAAAAGTATTTATTATTAATAATTTTATTTTATTTATTATTTTTTAATTATTTATTCTTGTAATAATAATACATTTAAATATTAATTATAAGCAGAAAATACAATTGATTATATGACAAATATATATTAATAATATGTATATATATAATTTGTATACATTTTCTTTCATATTTGAACTAATTTTTACTTTTTTTTTTATCTTTACCGTTTACATATACTCCGAGTTTTTTTTTATGGTAATTTTTATTCATTTTTGTTTCATCATGAACTTCTCACATGTGTGGCTAACAATTCTTATAACTATCTGATTTTTTATTTATAAAAATTATTAAAATAGGTATTTTTTGGTTTTTAATGTTAGTTTTAAGACAAATAAATATTATTTTTAAAATTCTATTGTTTATTAAAGATATTTCATTATCATATTTAAAGGAGTGTTTATTATATCAAACAACCTAATAAATTTTTTAGAATTAGGTCAAATCTAACTTAAGACCAACTTCTCAAATCTTCTATGAATTAGGTGGTGAACTATAATATTAGGTCTAATATCTAACTCTATTTAATCAATGTTATTATAAAAAATATATTATTTGACATTTAATTTATTTGTTATTTTAATTTTGTTTTAGTTTATACACTTAATGTGTAATTATAATGTTTAATGGGTAATTATAATGTTTTCTTGGGATAACTATATTTTTTGTCCTTCAACTTTAATGCAAAATTAGAATTCATTTCTATCAAATTTTGATACATTTTGATTCTTAAATTTTAAAAATATATGGATATAGTCATTTTAATCTAATAATATTAAATTTTTTGAACTTTTTAAATTGTGTTCAATTTGAGTTAGAACGTATTAAAATGGTACTCAAATGTCATCCTATAATGCAATGTCAACAAATTTTAATACAGTCAAGTTAGGATGATTATATCTGCCAAATGTATCAAAATTTGAAACAATGATGAATTTCAATTTTATGTCTAAGTTTAAGAACTAAAAACATATTTAACCTTTTTTTTTATTAACACCAATTACATAGTTTTTTAAAAGTATTCTACAAAATTAAAAAAAATATATATATATATATATATATATATATATATGAATCATAAATTTTATTAAAACATTATAAACAAATTGAACAATTTCAATTTGAGTTGGATTGATTGAAAAAAAATATTAAATTGGATTATCCAAAACCATGTTTAAACAGAAATATTGAAACTAATATAAAGAAAAAACATCTTGAGAAAATGAGAGACATGATGAAAAATCACAAGTTTTTGAAGGAACATGCAGAACATTGACGTGAGTAGAAAACGTGGGTGATGGTGATGAACAAGTGGTGGTGCTTCAAGAGTTTTTGAGTGGTTCGTATTATGTTATCACTTTCTTTCTTTGGTCACAATCTCTCCCACTCTCACTTTCATTTTCTCCATTTTTTAATAAAATCTCTTTCATGCGAAGTAGATAATTTTGGGTGGTACCACAAAATCAAAAAACAACTAATTTAATCGTTCAAGTTATGATGGCAAGAAGAAAAATCTATAAAAAGCATCAATCACATTTTCAACTATCGAGGAATAATAAACTATACATGGCGTGCATTTGTGTCAAAACCTTCAAGCAACCACACAATTTTCTTTTGTTTTTTGATGTGATATTTGGCTTGTAAAGCTTCAACCTTTAAGGTTCTTTTCAACCAAGTAATTATCTTCATTTATTTAATTTCTCTTATAACTCTATTATTTTGTTTCATCACATCTATATCATTGATGTTGATCCAACTGATAGTGACTTAGATTCTTTAAAGAGGGTTTGGAAGAAATGCAAGGGATGAAATTGAGTTTTCAGTTTTGTTTTGCATGGAAGCTAAGAAAGAAAGATAGAAAGAACATGTCTTTTTAAATCATTTTTACTAAAGTATGATCAAATAACAAGAATAGATGTAATTAATCTGTATAATGGGATTTGTTAATTTAGTTTATTTGAATTTCTTTTATTTTATTTTTAATAATATTTTTAAATCACAATAAAAAAACATTGACTAATACAGAAAGCAAAAAAAAAAAAAAAAAAATAATAAAATAATAAAAAGATAAAAAATT
>Ga0209589_1008355_pt1 | contig 16182 bp, 19 predicted proteins | sample CowpeawhiteBW_FD_187525 | JGI IMG/M metagenome (GOLD analysis project Ga0209589, IMG submission 187525) | Root nodule microbial communities of legume samples collected from California USA - Cow pea white BW (SPAdes) (version 2) | ecosystem: Host-associated > Plants > Roots > Nodule | place: USA... | reverse complement strand
ACAACAAAGGTTTTCCATTATCATTATTTAAAACATAAGCTGCAGAATTCCTCCAATTAATTATTCAATCCAACATGCTAGCCTCCAACTTCTGTACAACCTCGTTAATACTTCAATTACTATGTCTGCTCTTTCATGCAACTGCATCAGCAACAATTTACAGTGCCCACTTCTACACCAATCAAACCTTTTACGCATCCGACCACAAATTTCAATCCAACTTAAATACCTCTCTTCTCTTGTTTCAAACTCCTCCCTTCCCTCCCTCAACGGTTTCTTCCGAACCTCCATATGACATCGACGGCCGTTTCCTCTGTCGCGGCGACGTCAACGCAACCGTCTGCCACGGCTGCGTCCCCGCAGCAGCAGCGAACATAACTCGCCTTTGTCCCAATGATACCGAGTCCTACATCTGGTATGACGAGTGTATGCTAATCTACTCCAACAGCACCTTCGACAATGATGACATAGTTCCCGGGATTCCCTCAACGACGAAGGAAGCATCGTTAACACAAATCATGACCACTTCAACCAATTACTGTCGAACGTATTAAACAGTTTGGAGGGAAAAGCTTTGGAGAGTTCCATGGGAGAGAAGAAGTTCGCGGCAAGAGCGGTGAGTGTGACGAGCGCGCAAACGCTGTATGGAATGGCGCAGTGCGAGCCAGACTCAACGAGTGGTCGTTGTGCGGTGTGCTTTGGAAGCGCAATTTCAACTATTCCAACGTGTTGCAACGGAAGCGGAGGAGCAAGGGTTCTGCTTCCCATACGTAGCATCAGATACCAACTGTATCCCTTTTTGTACAATTCCACCATGCTCACACTAGTGCATATTTGATATTTTACCTCGCCTTATAGGTCTCGGTTATGGCGGAACCGAAGCCTATAAGGAGGCGGTGGCAATTTTGCAATTTCAGCAACCTATATTGCTTCGGTTCTACAAACAACCGGTGCCGTAAGCAGCTTTAGGCCTCGGTTCCTTAAGAACCGAAGCCTATTAGGCAGCCCAGAAACCCTAATTTAAAATTTTCATCAGCGCCGCCCCCTTTGGCCTCGGTTGGAATTGAACCGCTGCCAAAAACCGGTTTTCTGCCTCGGTTAAAAATTGAACCGAAGCCTATAACCCTGCCCAGAAACCCTAATTTAAAATTTTCATCAGCGCTGCCCCCTTTGGCCTCGGTTGGAATTGAACCGCTGCCAAAAACCGGTTTTCTGCCTCGGTTAAAAATTGAACCGAAGCCTATAACCCTGCCCAGAAACCCTAATTTAAAATTTTCATCAGCGCCGCCCCCTTTGGCCTCGGGTGGAATTGAATCGCTGCCAAAAACCGGTTTTCTGCCTCGGTTAAAAATTGAACCGAGGCCAAAAGGTTCATTAGGGTTCAAAAATCGCGAATCACTTTTTTTCCTCTTCTTCCTCGCGTGCGTGTTTTCTCTCTCAGCCACCCACCTCCACTGCTGCTGTTGCACTCCGACCACTCATTAGGGTTCATTGTTGCTGTTTCACGTTTTTAGATCTGTGGAAGTTCAGTGGCTGTTCATCTCCTTCCCGGTGCTGCGTTTTTCTTCCTTCACGATCTGCAACAGTGCGGAGATGATGGTGGCTGCTGGTGGTGGCGCGATTCGCTGGCGCAGATGGATTCCGACGCGGTTCCTGTTCGAAGATGGTGGTGAAGCTGCGGTTGTCGTGGCCTGAATGGCGCTGCTGGTAGGAGTCTCGCAGGTGCAGGCGTGAATGAAGATGGTGGAGTTGTTGCTGCAGCGGTGGCTGACGGAGGAACTGCATTGATGTTGTTGTTCGCAGATCTGCAATGGAGGTGCTGGTGGCTCGCGCGTTGCAGGTGCTGTTTCCGGCGTGAACGAAGAAGATGATGGAGAGAAAATGGAGGTGCGCGAACTGGTGCTGCGCGAACTGGTGCCAGAAAAGGCCCATATGGCCTCGGGTGCAGTGAAAACAGAGGCAAAAGGCAGGGTCTATGGCCTCGGGTGCATTAAAAACCGAGGCAGAAGCGCCCTCTATGGCTTCGGTTCTTAACCGAGGCCAAAAACTATGACCTTTTGGCCTCGCCCCAATATGCTTCGGTTCCTGAACCGGTGCAGAATATTAAAAACAACCGCTGCCAAAGGCCCTTCCTGCACTAGTGTATCCTAATATCTTCGTAACACAATGGGCCTTTCACTACTGTTAGCATTCACTCGTATTAGTCTTCCAATTGTGTTTCCCATTTTCCTTGGTTTCCGTGATCTATCTTTTTTGACATATACAAACTTGGAAACAATTTGTGGATAAGTTAAACTTTTGTCCTCTTCATGTATTTTGTTGCATTCCACCCAACTTGTGAACATGGATTCGACAATAGGTGTTTTCCCTATTATATCCTCAATATGATCATTATCCTTGAAGTAGACAAACTGCTCTCCAAGAAGATGGAAAATTAGTCTTTCTATAGTTGGATTCCTTCCATGAATGGGAAATGAAAATATTCTCCAACATGCTTCACTTGGAGATATATCTCTACAATCGAGATATTGTTTGATTTCATCTACATGGTCATGTAATGTAGAAGATTCATTATCATTATTGACTATGGTTGTTGTAATCCTATCATAATCTTTGTTGATGTATTTGAATAAGTACTTGATAGAAGTACTTCTATTACACCATTAAACATTTATATGAGCTTGATATTTAAGTAAGAACTTCGGGTTGTATGGAACAACAAAACAGTTGTCTAAAGAAATATCATTCTTTATAATAGTTATGGAATTACCCCTCCTATGGTAGTGAGGAAAACCATCTTCAAAAATAGTAGTTTTGACTTGAAATTTTTTAGGATAAAACCGTGAACATTTACCATTTTTCATGCACGGTAGTGAATTATTTGCTATTCCACATGGGCCATGAATCATATGTTCTTTCACGTATTTGTGTAACTTTGGGTTCTCTATAGGGCATGGTATTTCAGTTGATATTTCCCTATCAATGTCATCTACTGTTGGATATTTGCTATTGGGGTGGAGAAACAATAGTAGATTTGCATGTGGTAAACCATGTTTTTGGAATTCAATTGTATGCATATCTGAAAGTAAAAAACAATTAAGTTATACATATACAAAATAATTAACTCATAATAATAGAATGTGGATATATACTTACATGCAATAACCCTGCCAATCAAGTGATTCTTGGTTAGGTATGAAAATAATTGATCAAATTTAATTCTAAAAAGCCTTGAGATTATGTCTGGCCTATCAGATGCCTATCAGATGCTGTCGAATTCAGATTAGATAGTACCCTTCTTGTTTCAGACCATTTGGAATTGCATGTAAAAGTTACAAATAGATATGAAAAAACAACATGACTACAAATAGTCATTCCATCAAAATATAGTTGATTCATTAATCTAGTGCTTCTAACAAAAGTCGAGGGTAAGACAACTTTTCTCCCTTTGTTTGATCCTTCTTGCTCTGTAGTGGAAGTTGGTTGACGAAGATTGTTGTACTTATCCACTCTTAGCTTTGATTGGTTGTTCCTAACAAATGATAGTCTTTCAGACTCTATCATAGTTTAACCGTCTACCACAAATTGTTGAAACAGACACTTGATATGTTTGTGCTTTGTTTTGTCTTGTTTGAATTTTAAAACAAAACCATTATCTAATTGTCAAGCAATTTCTCTTTGTCTTGTTTTAACATCAGAAAGTGGGGTGAACATTCTTCTTTTAGCTTGGTTGCTGATTATACTCGAGCATTGTTCTAGATTTTTGTTGTTCATATTCCTTTGTTTTAACAACATGTTTCTTTTTTATCTTGCATTTGTAGAAGAAACGTAGGACGACATGTTCAATCATATCTTTGATAATTAATATCTAGTAAATGTAACTATAATAAAATAATGAAATACATGAGAGAATTAGGTAACACAACTCAATAAAGTCAATAATGAAGTAAAATATATTATTTAACGATTTACTATTAATTAATATCAACAAAAAATAACTTGCAAGCATAATTTTTTTTCTAGTTATATATGGATGAAGTAACTTTATTTTCTATAAACAATGTAATGGCGCGAAAGTAAAATTGTTTTATTATTTTTATCCTACAAATATTTGGTATGTTGTCTTGTCAAATTAATGAAAGCTTGTGAATGTAATGAGTATGCTATGGTTTATAGTAGAAAAGTACGACTAAGATTTTAAAGTATCAGAAATTAAGTCATTTCTTCCACATATATTGAAGTTATCTCAAAAAAGTAATTTAAGACATCATTTTTTAATAATTAGCGGGCCAAGAATACTGCCAGGCAGTTTCTGAGCTGAAACGCGAAAACCTAGAAAATTTTGAGTGGAATTTTGCACCCCAAGCTCATGTACGCATGTAAAACATATAATTCATTGAATAAACATATAATTGTAACTCCCCTTATCTTGCTTAGTTAGTGATCTCCTTTTGCCTCTACTTCAATGCTTTAGGTCAGGTTTAGAGCTCTCAAAATTTCACCACCAAGACCCAATTACCAAGCATATGCATAACCAACAAACCAATCCATGTTTCATGATAATTAGTGCACATTTACGATTATATTATCACACTCCACGGTCATGCACACATGCAAAATAATTAAATAATTAAATAAACACACTAATGGCATACACAGGACTTGAACCCAAGTCCTCTTAACACCACCTCACACGCTTAACAACTTAAGATATCATTGCTCCTTTTTAAGACTTGGCAATATAATTCTCTAAGAGGTACCTCCAATCCATAATTATTATTAATTAAATATTTATTATTTATTCAATTTTCTTGGGTCTTACATGCAACACCATTCTTTCTTCTCTTCCCAAACCAAGAGAGATTAACAAAAACACAAGCACGAAAGGGATAGTTGCATTAAATAGAAAGAGAGCATCTCCAAGACCTTCAAGGATCGTCACAAGGATTTCATAGCAGTTTATGGGATCATGCCCAAGACCTTCAAAGAGATCTCATATTAGCTTTAGATCGTAGAATATGAACTCTTATAATTTTTGTAATGTTTTTGTTTGGGCTTTACTGGACCTTTAGTTATGTTAGGCCTTTTGGTGTTTTGGCCCATAGTATATAAGCCCTTGTGAGAAACATTTGTATTAAGATTTGAGTTTTATGAAAAAGTGAGTTTTCTCTCAAGTCTCGAGGTTCTTCTCAGAACCACCGATCCATATCTTTGAATCTCCGATTCAGAGTGGCGGATCTTCCTCACTTATCTTGGAACCTCCTCATTTTGGATTTTTGTATTCGTTTCGAATTTTCCTATTGTTTTTGTTTTTCTACGTTTGTATTCTCGTTCATCTTTACGTTGTGGGTCATATTCGTAACTCTTCGTCTGGCTTGCTTTTGGATTGGTGATTGGAAGTGCTTGTTTATCCATAGCGGCGCAATTTTGTGGTATTCAAAATTACTTTGTCCTAGCGGCCATTCTGTGGTCTTTGGTGGTTGTGAATTGCCACGAGTAGTTGTTCTTGGTTCAGTTGTGGGTTTCTAAACCTCACAAGTTGGTTGCTAAAACAATTTCATCTTTGATTGGAGGTTTTGGTAGCTGCGCCGCAGTAGAGAATTGAACTGTGTTGATTGGAGTTGAGTAAAGCAGAGTTAATAATGCATACAAGGTGTTTACGAAAATGACTTGGTGAAGATTTTTGAAGATTTTTGTCTCGTATTAAATTGGTGAAGTTGCAGATGATTAGCTGATGTGGTTGGATTGGCACTAAATTTGTGAACATGGCCAAGTGTGTTGTGTTGCTTGAAGTGGTGGATACTAGTGTAGAGTGGAAACTTCGTCTTGAGGGTTGTTGGCCCCATCTTGAAGCAACAGAGTTTGGTGAACTGGTGTTTGAAAGTGGCCAAGCATACATTAGTTTGGTGTATTCGTATGTTCCGTGCTCACACTTGAGGATGTTATGAACGGGAAGGTTCATAACAGGATGTGTTCATGCGTGTCACACGGAAGCAGGTGATAATCTAGGTGGTGGTGGTTCGACATCGAGATGAAATCTGGGGGTAAAGGTTGGGGTTTTATAAAAGACATGATTTATAAACATGTAACTTTTAATTACTAGTTGACTTTGGATTTCGAACTTGTAATAAATTGTTTACAACTTATTTTAAATTTACCACCATTGTGAATTTATAATTTCCCGTGTTTAGGGAATAATAATTATGTTTGAATTTATTTTTAATTATAAATTTCTTTTGTTAAGTAATATCCGCCTAGGATATTACATTTGGTATCACAACCACAAACATACAATAGTAAGCTAACCATGTAAAAGATCACATAGAATATATATATATATATATATATATATATATATATATACAACTCATCTAGCATTATCACAATCTATTCATGACCTCAACCAAATAACAACTACCACATGTTCCCACATCACAACATGTAATCATCAACATATTATCACCAAGTAATATAAAACATTCTCCCATAACCAACCGCTCTACCATTCCTGCACAACAACACCTCTTGAAAGGATCTTTCGCCTGCTTTCCATAGATTTACAGGCAACAACTCTATCTACTTAACAAAACCTTAGGTAAAAGCACTCTTGTTAAGCTCATGCTAAAGATTTATGAGCGAAAGAAACCCTTTTACCCTAACTCAACAAACCCTTTTGGATAAAAGAATTATCCTTGTTTAACGGTTATCAAAGAATTCATATTGTCCTATCACATATGAATACACATACAAACCACATCTTATCACAAGATCAACATACCTAAACTCATCATGCAATGACATCATATCATGCTACATATAATCACATCACCATATGAGTAACCACACATCTTCATCATATCATGTCATACATTCGTCATAGAATATCACGACATCCATAATATACATGTACTATCACCTTAGCACCTTCAATATCATTAAAACCTAGCAAAATAGTAAACCCACAGCTCAGTGTCTGAAAACCCAATGCTCAACGTCGAATGTCTCGTAAACCCACCGCCCAATGTCCAAAACTAGCACTCAACGCCTAATGCCTCGTAAAACAGAATGTTCAACACTAGGGTCCAATGCTTAGCGCTCAACGTTGCGCAAAAAATTAATGAGAAACATCGATTGGACGCATAAGGTACCTGTTTCACACAGTCCGACAACCATAAACATGCACACAAAAATTCTAAACTTTCCATTACCATATACTTATCTCTCGGAATAAAATACACACATCGAAATACTTCTTTTACCAATATCCTCATGCACAAGTAGACACATCTTGCATAAATTCTTACAATCACAAAAACCATATATACACATGCTTACTTCGCCTAAGAATAAACTTACCAAAAATCCTTCATAGCATAAACCCACCTTGCACCAAAATATCCAGCACCTACCAATTTGACATATAAATTCACAACATTCAACTCTAACATCATGTGCACAACATCAAATTTTCAGGCTTAAAACTCCCAACAACTACAACAATAAAACAATACCACAACTTATTTACATATGAACATGGACCATAATCAAATAACTTACCTCTTCATAGGCAAAAATTTGTCTATGCAATTTATGCAAGGCATAAGAACAAAACAAACATCAACCAACAAATACAGAAGAAAGGTGACTTATCAAGTAAGAGATTGAGTTTTTCTAAAGATCCACCGCACAAGTTCAAATCTTTAGTAAGGAAACCTAATTAATGAGAAGTAAAGTCCTCGTTTTATGGCCCTTATCATATTCTAGAACGAATTGGTCAAGTTGCTTATAAGTTGCTCCTCCCTGAATACAATCGCATCCATCCAGTTTTCCATGTGTCATTACTCAAGCCTGCAGTCACTGCAATGTCAGCATCCCAGACTTTGCCTCCTATGTTGTCTTAAATGGCATCAACTTCCCGACCTTGAGAATTGCTGGGAATTTGGTGCTTCTCTCAACAAAGAATTTCAAGAATTTCACCTTGAGGACAATGTGAATATATCTTCATGGGAGAAGTATTGATAGGTTTGGAATAGTGTATAAAAGGAGAAAAAAATAACTGTGTCCGTTATAACCTCTTGAGATGTTTTCATGTGTAGCAGACTATTATAAATAGTCTTCGTGTAGTTTGTTGAGGGTTAGCTGGTAGTGTAAAGGAGGAAAGGAATTGGGGAGAGTGAACTTCTACCACATTGTCAGAATATGTCTTGAATGTTTTTGTACCTACTGTTTGCCCTATCAGTTGGTGAGGCAAAAATTTCAAGTTATCTTCCGACTAACTTAGATGAGGAGTTATGGGAGGCAAAGAACTTAAGGGAGTTATGGAAAAAACGGTTAATAGAAAATGTAACACCCTATTTATTTAATTACCTTAATTAAAATAAATGTCACACAGAATAACATAAGAAGCGAAGTCATGGAGTATAAATATCACTCCTTACAAAAATTCCATATACATAGAGAAAAGTCTAAGGCACACCATGATGCCATTGACTAGACAAAATAAAAGTTGAACATTACTCAAAATAAATGGCTAAAGAACTTGGTAGTACATGGGCTACAACTCTAAAGGAAACTCAAACAAGCAGGATCTGATCCAAGATGAACTAGGCAGCGAAATCTCCATTACCTTGTTGACCCTGAGGAGTTCTCGTATCTTCTCAATCAATAAATTGATGATCATTGCAAAAAGAGAAAACCACACACACAGAACATACAACAAGCAGAAAGGGTAAGCCAGTGTAGAAAATGATTTATCATACCATTACATGAAATTTGATATCCAAAGATTCATACCTCAACCAAACATGTGATGACTCGTAACCAATACACTAAGACTCAAGACACAATTATGGATACATATAATTAGTCGGATTCGGCGGATGGTTGCACTTGTGGTGGCCTTTACTACTCTACCGGGCTAATTGTTACCGTGTTTCATCCCCCCACGCACAAGGTTAGCCTTAAAGTGTTCTGAGCCTCCTTCTATTCTCACCACTTTAGTCAGTACGCTCTACGTGAGACTAATTGACTCTTTAGAGTCCTAGGATGCAATCCTCACCTTGAATACTTACTAAATTATATAAATGAGGCACCACCATGAACTCCCACTAACAGGGGTCATGGAATTACGTCCTGACCAAATGAGCCACCACCAAGAGATCTCACCTAGAGATTCATGGAATTACGTCCTGACCACACCAACATCATGTTCCATCAATCAATATAACATTATTACTCATACCAATTCCATGTCACTTTTATAACCAACCATCCCATACTCATTACACGCCAACATCATGCCAAACTCATCATTCACAATCCATAAACCCATGTACTCATGCATATTCACTCATCACATGCTTTAACATAGCAATCCAACTTAACAACACATTATGCAAACGATTTTCCGATTTTAGAAATAAAACTGCAGCTTGTGTAAAGCTCCAAAAATTTTGTATTTATATTCAAATTAAATATGATTGAATCAAGAACCAAATGAAACAAGAACCAACTTAATTGAATAATTATAACGAAAGTTATGCACCAAACAAGCAACAAAGGTCAATGTAGTCAACAACCAAACTACAGTTATCTTGTGATAGAAACTGCTCTCACTATAGAGCTCCGATTCAAAATCGAACCAGTCAAAGTCAATAACTTTGTGTTAAGGATCAGCTGTTAAAATATCAACTCGATCAAAAGGTTAACGAAGTAGAAACCTTCATTTTACGAAAAGTGTGCAATGTTGTCAATAACCAACCTACAGTGACCTTGCGATAAAAACGGCTCTCACTATAGAGCTATGATTCCAACGGTTAACATAGTAGGAGTATTCATTTTACGAAAAGTGTGTAGTGCAGAAAAAGAGTAGCGCCACATCAATAAAAAATACTCACACACCATACATTTTATTCGACCAACAACCTTATTCAAGCATCACAACCATACAAACAGACCAAAAATCGGCAAAATAACTTTAAAAACATAAACCCTAGCTTCCATTACCTGAAAAACGCTAGCAAATTTGTGTTAACACTCGAAGAAGAGCACCACGGAACGTGGTAGCTTGCGGAATTGGAAAAACGACCAAGGAGGATGAAACTGATATTCCCAACTGAGGTCACAACAAAAATAGAGTTCCCAAACTGAATAGGAAACGTAAAAGGAACAAGGGTCTAGAGTTCTACTTACCCGGAAGTAGAGTTCGATCACCCAACGGAGGAACTAGCTCAAACCCTAGCAGAGCTCTGAAAAAAGAGAAGAGTGTGTAAGGGGAAGGGACTGTCTTACGAAAATGGGGCAGAATGAGAGGGTTAAGGCTGGTTTAAGGGTTTTGGGCACGCTATGGCCCAGCCTTAGGCCCAACGGATGGGGCAAGGCCCATAAACTTTTAGGGTAGAAAATAAGTGGGTCTTACACTCTACCCTACAACAAAAATTTTCGACCTCGAAAATTCACCCACAAGGTAGGAAGAAAACTACGTTTTACTCATTTTCTCTAACAACCACCACTTAGACATGACTGATAAAATAACTCTGACACCTATAGTCACTAGAAAATCAGCCTCTGTGCTAAGCGATATGTGTTCAAATGTGTAGGTTGGTTTAGTCACTACTCTCGAAGCAACTCCCAACCTCCAACCATAAAATTGGAATGCTCCTTCATACTTGCCCAACCAACTTGTATCTGATATACTGACTCCCTTACCATATGCTCTCCACTACCCTTGTAAATTTTTACTAACTTCTCAGATGACTTCAAGTCTCAAACTAAAGCATGTTAATTATCTCTTCGCATCACCTTGTTCTTTCCTTTAAGCATCCCTCTGTCGACTAGATCACTCTTGAGGTCTGGCCTACAGCCCCACCCTCAACACTCTCGACCACTTTTATGTATAGAGACACCCATACATCTTTCTTCCTTTGTTGGCTTCAACCAAGGAACAAAGTTCACTACTGAGTTATTCCATTTCCACTTTAAGACTTTCAACTGTTTCAACCACCATATTCATTCTGGCATCCTAACTTCATTTTGGTCCTTCAAATTGCAACCATCATTCCACGAAAACCTTATAACCATAACTTTCCTTGATTTCAATTTTCTAGTTTGGTTCGTACCAAGCAACTCTACGATACACCTCAAAATAAGATTGCCCAATTCGGCTTTTTCCCAACCCTTTTTGAGAAACTCACCCGTCCTAGTCGAATGACTAGACCAATGAAATCTCTTCACATCTTCTCCTCCCAACTTAGACACTTACTTCTCCACCAACTCCTTACTCTCACCTCGTCAAACCCAGATCTTGAGTTTCCTTCTTTGGCTAAGCACCTACCCTTACTTTCTTACTTTCAGGTTGGCACCCTAAATTGAAATCATAACTCAAAGCATCTCCTACTTCTCTTGCCAACTTCCTCGGAGTAACTCCACGATTCCAACCTTGAATGATCATTGAACACCCTTAACTAATACTCATAAGAAAGATACCTTCGCTGTTTTTGAAAGGATTGACTACCGTAGTAACCTCTAGGTCGTGAATAAGATAGTTCTTCACAAGCACCTCTTACTATTCATAAGCATCACTTGTCACCATTCTGCTGCACTACTCTGATCCACAAACAAAGTCACTTATTTGTTTACTCAACATGATGCTCCTTTCATGTCTACCATGACGAGGAAGCAATCATCGCTAAGAAACCTTCCTCTAAAACATCGATGAAACTTTCAAAACCCTTTAAACTCCCATTTTCTCAACATCATACCCACCCTATTTAGAACCATATGTCCTACTAGCCACTCCAACCTCAGTCAATACACTTCTTGAACATTTTGAAGACTCTCTTTGCACTTGGGAAACTTGCCGCTAAACCTTGATGATACCGTCAACCTATTTGAAATTTCTTACCTTCATCATATTTCCACTCTTTAAAACCATAGGATCGTAAAGTCAATCTTCCCATATCCAATATTTTCCTTTGAACAGTCTATCCTACCACTACCTCTCCCCTAAGATTTACCAAACTTGTAGATAATCAGGTTATCCTACTGAGTCCATGTCATTACATCCTTAACAACTCTTTACCTACTCCTTTTACTTCACACTCTAAGCATGAATATCTAATTGGGAAATATATTGCATTGATCTGGTTCAAAAACCAACGCTTTAGTGAACACCACCCCTTCCTTGGTGGAAATTCCAATACCTGTTTTTAAGCCACATTTAGAAACTTTTCCATAGTTGAGATCCTTTGTGTCTAATCTTCCCTTGCCTTTGTTAAAATCCTCTGATTCGCACGACACTATGTCTCCAGCTTTTAACTCGTCCCTCACTTGATACAAAACTACTAACTTGTCTCCTTGAATCGAAAAACATCACTTCGTTGGGTATCACATCCAATAGGAATGAGATTTGGAAAACAACCAATTCATCCTTGATGTTATATTCCACCCTTACCAAGGGAACAATTCGAATTAACTTGAATTTGAATCCTTTGATCACCAAAGGGCAAACCACAGACTTAAGCAGTCTTCACTTGATTATAACTGTTGCGAAACCATTGTTTTAATTCTTACTCCCTTTTGCATATGACCCTAACTTGTTCATAATACTAGCGACACCAAGAGGTATATGACCCCAAGAAAAACTGACCCTTAGTCCAAGCATCACCTTCATAATCTGCATCTTTGAATGAGATTATTCGTGTTAACCACCTTAGCATTACCCATTGTAGACACCATGTCCACAACTCAAAACTTTTCTTTTCATTTCCCCCGTCATTGCGCTCCGACATCAACTGGGTCGTCCTTCCATACAAGAATCGTTTAAAGATTTTTCTCTCCTTTTGGTACGCGAAACCTTCCACCATATATCCTAGGTCAAATATTCTACTCATGGGAACTACTTTTCCTTGAAACCTCCTAATAAAAATTTGAAAAGATCATTCATCACCCTCTGATTATTGACCCTGGTATGGAACCTTTGTGCCACTTCTTTCCTATCCACAAATTGTTTTTCTCCCTACTTAGGAAACATCATCTTACCTGACTGATCTGTAAACTCTTATCCATCTCAGCCTTCTACTAGAGATTTGTCGTCTTTTTGCACTTCATGACCTTCTCCTTTCTTAGCTTTCTCACTGCTAAGCAATCTCACCACTTTCTACAACCTAGGATTTGCAACGCTTCTTCCACCAATCTAAGAAAGCACTAGATATGGCCATATGGCTATATCCGATGACACCTCTCCTAACATTGTGTATCCACATAGTTCCGAATCTCAGCATTGCCAGAATGTAGAATCAAGTTGGTTTCCTCAAACGATGTTACACTTGCATGCACTGACATCTTCCATTATTTTAACCTTTGGAGCTCGACTCATTCTGAAAAACTTGTAGTATCTGTTTCCAAAAACCTATCCTGGAAGCTCCCTCTGACCAAATGTTGTTTTATGAACCCTAGCATCTCCTCTAGTCTATTAACCCAAAACTTAGCTTTCCTTGCTCGACGATATACATCATACATCAATTTCCTATCCTTAAGGCAAGAATTCGTCTTAGCAACACTTGTAAAGGTGAGCAGGCCAAGTTGAAATTGGATCTGCATTCCCTTATCTCTATAGACACCAGACAAAAAGCACAAAGGCGTAACAAGACAAACTAGAACATACGAAATGACACTTCCTCACCTACAGACAACCAAACCTTTTGTTTGTCCCCCTTCTTTCCCCAAACCATTAGAGTTAAGAAAGGAAAACCACCATTAATCTAGTCATGAGTGTGCACTTTCATTACTTCATCAAGACATTTTTTTGTTCTTAAAACTTTTGGTTTCATCGACAAACTCAACTAAACTCGAATATTCAAAACCGAGAGACATGACAAATCCACAACCCTTAGGTTGTCCTAAGGACGAATTGCTTAGATACTATAAATGTAACACCCCATTTAATTAATTACCTTAATTAAAAGAAATGTCACACAGAATAACATAAGAAGCGAAGTAATGGAGTATAAATATCACACCTTACAAAAATCCCAGATACATTGAGAAAAGTCTAAGGCACACCACAATGCCATTGACTAGACAAAATAAAAGTTGAACAGTACTCAAAATAAATGGCTAAAGAACTTGGTAGTACATGGGCTACAACCCTAAAGGAAACTCAAACAAGTAGGATCTGATCCAAGATGAACTAGGCAGCGGAATCTCCATTACCCTGTTGACCCCGAGGAGTTCTCGCATCTGCTCGCATCAATACATTGATGATCATCACAAAAAGAGAAAACCACAGACACAGAACATACCATTACATGTAATTTGATACCTCAACCAAACATGTGATGACTCGTAACCAATACACTAAGACTCAAGACACGACTTATCTGGATACATATAATTAGTCGGATTCAGCGGATGCTTGCACTTGAGTTAGTACGCTTTATGTGAGACTAACTGACTCTTTAAAGTGTCAGGATGCAATCCTTACCTTGAATCGTTACTAAATTATAGAAATGAGGCACCACCATGAACGCCCACTAACAGGGGTCATGGAATTACGTCCTAACCAAATGAGGCACCACCAAGAGATCTCACCTAGAGATTCATGGAATTACGCCCTAACCAATGAGGCACCACCACGAAACTATCGTGGAATTATGTCTTGACCACACCAACATCTTATTCCATCAATCAATATAACATTATTGCTCATACCAATTCCATGTCACTTTTATAACCAACCATCCCATACCCATTACACGCCAAGATCATGCCAAACTCATCATTCACAACCCATAAACCATTTTACTCATGTATATTCACTCATCTCATGCTTTAACATAGCAATCCAACTTAACAACACACGATGCAAACGATTTTGCGATTTTAGAAATAAAATTGCAGCTTGTGTAAAGCTCCAAAAATTTTGTATTTATATTCAAATTAAATATGATTGAATCAAGAACCAAATGAAACAATACCTAATTTAATTGAATAACTATAAAGAAAGTTATGCACCAAACAAGCAACAAAGGTCAATGTTGTCAACAACTAAACTACAGTGATCTTGCAATAAAAATTGCTCTCACTACAAAGCTCCGATTCAAGATCAGACCAGTCAAAGTCAATAACTATGTGTTAAGGATCACTTGTTAAACTATCAGCTCGATCCAACGGTTATCGAAGTAGAAACCTTCACTTTACGAAAAGTGTGCAGTGTTGTCAACAACCAAACTACAGTGATCTTGCGATAAAAACTGCTCTCGCTACAGAGCTCCGATTCAAAATCCGACCAGGTACAGTCAAGAACTATGTGTTAAGGATCAAATGTTAAAATTTCAGCTCGATCCAACGGTTAAGGTAGTAGGAACCTTCATTTTACAAAAAGTTTGCAGTGCAAACAAAGAGTAGCGCCACATCAATCAAACATACTTGCACACCATACATTTTTATTCGACCAACAACCTCATTCAAGCATCACAGCCATACAAATAGACCAAAAATTGGAAAAATAACTTTAAAAACATAAACCCTAGCTTCCCTTACTTGGAAAATGCTAGCAAATCCGTGCCAACACTAGAAGAAGAGCACCACGGAACGTGGCAACTTGCGGAACTGGAAAAACGACCAAGGAGGACGAAGCTGATATTCCTTGCTGAGGTCACAAGGGAAACAGAGTTTCGAAACAGAATAAGAAATGTAAAAGGAACAAGGGTCTAAAGTTCTACTTACCCGGTAGAGTTCGATCTCCCAGCGGAGGAACTAGCTCAAAACCTAGCAGAGCTCTGAAAAGAGAGAAGAATGTGTGAGGGGAAGGGGCTGTCTTGCGAAAATGGGGCAGAATGAGAGGGATTGAAGTAATTGTTCAAAAGGTGACAGATATATTGGGTCATAAATTTTCTAGTCTTCTAAATGATAATCTAGTTGGGATGGAATTTCGTGTTGAAGAATTAGAAAAACTCTTATATTCGGAGTCAAGTAATGAAGTTAGAGTTTTTGGAATCAGTGGAATGGATGGAGTAGGAAAGACAACTCTTGTTCGTGCTTTATATGAAAGAATTTGTCATCAATATGATTTTACTTGTTATATTGATGATGTGAACCAGATATATGGAGATTCTAGTACATTAGGTGTACAAAAGCAATTGCTTTCTTGTTCTCTAAATGAAAAATATGAAGAGATTTGCA
>Ga0209589_1008354_pt1 | contig 16185 bp, 7 predicted proteins | sample CowpeawhiteBW_FD_187525 | JGI IMG/M metagenome (GOLD analysis project Ga0209589, IMG submission 187525) | Root nodule microbial communities of legume samples collected from California USA - Cow pea white BW (SPAdes) (version 2) | ecosystem: Host-associated > Plants > Roots > Nodule | place: USA... | reverse complement strand
TTATATTATATTATATTTTATGTGTAAATATATTATTTATTTATATATATTTTTTAGATTATTTAATAAATTATAAATAGTTTAGTAATTTAAGCGGGGACGTGTATTTGGGCGGGTATATATATATTCCCATCCCCATCCCCATCCCCAGTTGAAAATTTCGGGTATTACCCATACCCATACCCATACCCAGTCAAAGCGGGGATTCCCCGTCAAAACGGGGACGGATTCGGGTGATACCCACGGACACGGGTTTATTTGCCATCTCTATTTCTAATTGAAACTTAAGTAGGGTCGTTACTTTCTCCAAATAAATATTCATATTTTTTTTACATTATTCTCATCCATACAATTCCATAAAAAGATAAAAGTTCGTGATAAAAAAAATACACTGAGTAATTATTAATTAAATTTCAAGAGGTGTCATTATATTTAAACAATACAAACTTGAATCAATTTATATACTTTAAATGTAGCGAGTTTTTATGAACTATGACATTTTTAATTGTTACTACTTTGATGTCAGGTTAATATTTTTGAAAATGAAATTATATTTATTTTTCTAATTATATTAACACTTTTTAAGAAAAGTTATACATTGATATTTTAAACCTAATATCCAATCACAATTCACAGCATATCTACATATTAAATTGTTGATTTTTTTCAGTAATTTGTAAATATTTATAATAAGTGATCATATTATAAACTTTTACAAATTGGGAAGATACCTCTTATAGCCATTGCTATATATTAAGCTCTACAATATTTGTCTAATAAGAAATAGAGTATTTTAGTATTTAGTAAGAGAGTAATCTTCAAGCTTCAACCTTATCTCTGAAGTAGGTGAATCACAAATTATTTTTAGAGAGATCATGAACTCTTCTTAATTACTACACCATGGTAATAATAACAACCTTCCATTAATATAATAATAACTAAACAAGCTTATGATAGCTACCGTGAATAATTTCGTAACTGCTCTTCATTATACAGTAATTGAGTATAACTATGGACAATCAAATAAAAAACAAATCTCATAATATATGGGTTACATCATATTTTTTTCAACATAATTATCTTACAATTGTTTTTTTTTTGTACGTTCGACAAAATCATCAAACTTTAAAAATTCCATTTTCTTCGGTAATATATTTAACCATATAAAAAAAATTCACTTCGGTAATTTCTTCATTTTGAAGGATTAGTTTTGATGAGAAATTAACACTTTTGGGATTTTGAGAGACGAATTAAGTAGTGGACGCTTGGTAAATTTGATGTATCAAATTCTATATAACTTTACACTTTCATGAAAAGAAATGATATTAAAGTATTTTCATAAACACTATTTTCTATTTTATTTATTATTTATTGAAAATATAAATTTCCTGGAATTTTATTTTTAATTTAATTAGTCGATTTTGGTTTTGTAATTTTCAGTATTTTTGTTAAATAATAATGTATTAAGAAAATCGGGTATAAAATATATGGTTTGCATATGAAGTGTTACGCAGCTACAAAATGATATAGATCAAGTTACACAGGCCACGTTTCTCAAAACATGATATGGTGCAGTTAATTTAACAAAAGTGCGTGACCTCTGATAGATAAGATTCGGGAATTTGAACATATCGTGAACTTTTTCTCCCCCTCCCGACTACTACCACCAATATAAATAGGAGAAACAAATTACTATATCATAGAAGAAAAATAAATAATTCCACTCATATCCAACAGTAAATGAGTCCTACATTCACTTCAGAAGTGAAAAAAAAAAAAACAAAGGTCGTTAATCATCCTGAAACACTTGGGGAGAGGTTCGGATAAAGTATATATGTACATTCAAAGAAGCTAATCAAAGGATCAAACCCATAGCAGGAGCAGGAGCAGGCTTAGAAGGCTTCTGTTCACTTGCTTCTGGTGCTTTGGGTGCCTCGGAAAGGACCTGTGCTTGCTGATCTTCCACACTTCGTTTCTGTTCTTCACTCTCCACTTTCTCTCTAGTCTTCTGTCCTACTTCCCCAGCGGCCTTAGAAACCCTACTAAAAGCACCTGTGACCCAGGATGCCCCAGTAAGTACATAGCGATTCTTCATTATGGCAGAACCAGCATTGCTCATTGTCTGTTCTGCAGCTGCAAAAGCTGATTTGGTCTTTTCTGAAACCTGAAATTTTTGATCCACATCTCGAACTCTATCACCCACAACTGTAGCACCAGCACTTATTTTCTCACTAAGCCCAATTTTCTGATCAAAAGATGCAACTTTTGCTGAGGCTGTGGACGATAACTGGTGCTTTTCGTCAAAAGCTTTTGCTTGGTTGACAGCATCTTTCCCTAAGATAAAGCCCTTGGCTAGCATGCCAGAGACCACATCCTCTGCCTTCCGTAAAGCAACTTCAGCACCACCAGGAGTTTCATTGTCCTGTTCCTGAAAAAATATTTGTAGTTGTAAGACCAAAACAAGAAAGTTACTTGAGTACAATATTTAATTAGTAGTTAGAGGGTCTTAGCAGGACTCACAGATGATATAAGGGCATCCGGTGGAAGCTGGTAATCTGGATCCAGAGTTATTGTAACTGACATATCCACTATCGTTGCTCCCTGAGAAAAGTGAATCTAGGTTATATTTGGTCATACATTGTCGAATTGAACATTTTGTATGTCATTAGTGTAATCACAAAAAAACGCACTAAATTTAATAGCCACATAAAATAATACAATCAGATACATGTCCCACATTGTGAATTACAGCTAACTATCCATACTTCAAAAGGCTATTCTTTTAAATCAACACGAAAAACAACACAAGTTACAGTAAGATGTTGAATAAACCGCATCAAACTCCATTTGTATTCAATCTCATTATGAAGGATGATTGAATTTTTTTCGATAATTCCACTGGAAAGGTAATGTCAATTCAAAGCAGAAAATGAAAATTTTCCAGCACTGAGGAACAGTGTAAGATCTTCAATCATCTAGAATTCCATAATTCTCAAATAGAACCTTTTTCCGGGTAGCTCAATAATACAGCCATAAGTTTCCAAAATACTGAACACTTCAGCACAATGTATGCCTTGTAGATAATGACAAACAATTCTGTAGTTCTAAAGCTTGAAATCTCAACACCAATAATGAATATGTCATTTTTTGTTGTTGAAACAAATTTAATATGATACAAAGATTAATGAAATGAGAGTAAGTGTATTACCGAAAGCAGTACAGCAGTCTCAGCTCCCTGCGGTTCCTTGAAGGTAATATAAGCAGTTTGAGATTTTTCATCATGGCTGCATTAATAAACATAAATGAATGATTTGTAAAACAAAAATTAAAAGTAAGAACAACCTAGAAAGGGGATTCATGAAACTGAGCAAAATAACTGACCTCCGTAGTTCAACATATTCAATTTTACCAGAAAATGAAAAGAACTCCTCAATGTCTTGTTCAGTTGCTCCCAAGGAAACATTAACGACTTTGACTGTTTTTATCTGAGAGAAGAATACAAGTATTAAAACTCTGAAGCCTGAAATTATAGAATACCCTCTTCATACGCAATAAATTTCTGAAACTCATAAAGGACAAATTCAAATTTCAAAGCACATTACCCAACGGAAATACTTACTATTAAAGATAAATCCTCTAATGCCGTCTGATATGTAATAACTTACAAACATGTCTATAATCTATTTTTATAATCTATATCTGATGAAGCCTTAAGTAAACAAAAAATTTAAGAACGGACGATAAGTGATTCATAAAATGATTTTGAAAATTGTAGTAGTTTTCTTTTTTCACATTCTCCCACAGCTAAGGACATGCAGGTACAGTTTTAAAAGGATGTGTAATCAGTTTGTGCATGTTTCCAACCAAACAATTTTATTTGAAATTTATTACCTATAGCATAAACATAAAACTATTTCACAACCAATTTCCCGTGTATGAAGTTTTCAAAAACATCTATAAAATAATTCATAGCATCACTTTTCGTATTTCACTAAAATTTAGAGTACCTAATGATGATCTCATTGGAGTGGTTCCCACAGTTTATAGTATGTTTCCTGTTTGATTTGGATTATGAGGCTAGAATAAGAATAAATAAGTTTAGTGGCTTGTATCTTAAGTCTTAACTCATCATAATGCACATGACAATGTTATTCAAGGTCTCCTTTCTCTCTTCCTCACTCTTCCTCCTTCCCTGACTAAATCCTATGATTTCAACAGAGGTGATCTACCATTCCCAATTTCTCACTATTCAATACTTTGTCATTTCCAAGTAATTCCATTTCCAGAAACCCTTACTCACAACTAAGATGAATTTTTCATTCTCGTGTATCATGCTTCTTTCATATGGTTCCCTGATTACCCAGTGATGGGAAAAAATGCCAACTCTTACGGAAGTAATAGAAAGAACATATATTATGTGAAACAATCAACATGAATATCTGTGTGGGATCCACTCGATCTTTGTTGATTAGACATAGTCAAACTTTTGATATCAATATCTCGTTTATGAACTTGAAAACTAACTATGGACACTTCCAATATCCCTAAAGGTAAGCCGACCATGAATGACACAAACCCCTAAATTTTCACAAGCACTCAAAATAACACTGCAAAGGATAAAACATGTCAAATTGGAACAACAAGCAAGAATCTCGGTTCTATTCACTCAATACACCGACACTGTATTGCTTTAAGCTTGAAATCAAACATTGAGTACCATTCGAGAAACAATTAACTGCACATCATTCGAATCATGTTCTCTAATTTCAGTAAGTATGTCACGCACAGTTATGAGTCCTTCAGGTTCTTAAACCCAAAATAGCAATCGCTAAATAATCGCTACCAATCAAAATACACAAATTAAACAATCAAAATATAATGTTAAAACATTTAAAAGTTTCAATCCTAGCCATGTGAGATAAATTTATTGGTAGAAAAACCTAATTAGCATGTCAGAAAATCTTAAATGTGACAAAGAATCGTAGAGCACACTTGCGGATTGAGAGACAGAAGCGGTGCAATGAGAACTCACCGACATCGGAAATGATTTCAGATAGAATCTCCAGTGACCGGAAACGCTGCGTAAGTCAGCTTTGATAGTGTCGCAGGTCAGGTGGTGTTATGAGGAGCGATGCCAGTGATGATGAAAGTTTCGGCATTTTATAGCGATTCAACACACGTGCCTTTCTAGACTCCGTTAGACTCGCACGTGGAAGCTTAGAGGAGCACGCCCTAGTCGTGTGTTTGATGATTTCAAACTAACAAGTACGAATAAACTTACCAATTATTCAATATTTCAGATAATTGCTGCATAATTTTTTGTAAGTGTGATGAGCTTCATAATTTCTTAGATGGGGTTTTTGAATAAATATGAAAAGTATTAAAGGGAAAAAAAATGAAAGAAGATGAAAATAAACATGTTGAAGTTCCTTTTAATAATTTGAACTTTAACTAAGGTTTTATATGGTATAAATTACATATTATTAATAGGGATTGTGAAATTAAAAAAATTTATAAATAAATAATAATAATCATCTCGTGATCTTTTGGTGACTGTAGAAACACCCACCTAAAATCCTTGAACCTTATGGTTGTGCCAAGCATGAAGGGGTTGACGTGTATCATTATGTATGCATGTGAGTTTGTCATGGGTTTCACGAACACTCAATCGTCGTCCACCACATACATGATCTGAAGAGGTGCTGTTTTTTTTAATAGTATATAGATGCAATATTCTGATTGCTTCCAAATATTCTCCGTCCAAGTTTTAGTTTTTTAAAATTAAATGTCATTTCCAAGATTCGTGTTTATAAATATAATATAATCTAAAGTATGCTAATTTGTTGTTTGTAGAAAGTTCCACATGCTTCCTAAGAAAATCTCACTGAGCGCAAAGTATTTGAATGGGAACTATCAAGATTAAACGTATTTTTAAGTCTCAATTTATAAAGTTAATATTTTTAATTTTTAAAAATTTAAATAAATTTAAATTTTATTTTTTAATATAATATTAAAATTGATGATAAGTAGTTTTTATATAAAAAAATTATTTGACAAATATTTTAGATAAATGTGTTCTGTTAAATTGAATCACATTATAATTATAATTAAGGGGTATTATTAATGTGAAATCACACATTTTTGAGTAAAAATTTGTTGAAAATATAAATACGAATGTAAGTTTCACGTTAAATTTAACTCGTATTTTAATGTGTGTGTTTCCCATAATTTTTCCATCAAAATATTAGAATGATAGACCTAAGTTACAAATATATATATATATATATATATATATATATATATATATATATATTAAGATAATATTAAAAAAAAGTTGTTTAAATTACCGTAATGTAAGTATTTTCTTAAGTTAACAAAATTTCGAAAATCTTTTTTAAACACAATTTATAATTAATTTAATACAAAAATATTAGTAATAAAAAAAATTTAGACTTTTTTTTTTCTAAAATCCTAAAACGAGTATTTTAATTATTTTATTTTTGAATCCACCTTAGATAAAAGTATGGATACAATAATCTAAATTATAAATATGAATCTTAAGGACTAGTTGAATTTTAATATTTTAAAATAAATTAAAACATAATTTGAATAATTTGTATATTACATATATATTGAACAGTAACTTTTAGAAATATTTATAATAGTAATAGTGATTCTATTGTATTGTATTGTATCTAAATGACAAAATTATTTCACCACCATTTTTAAGCATATATTTATTTATATTTCCTTTTCAGGCAAAATGGTAACTCCAACTTCTTTCCTTGTTTTAATTTTAAAAATCCACACAAAAACATAAATCGTAATCATAATAATATCATAGAATTTATTTTATTTTTTTAAATAAGTAATGAGAAGTTTTTTATTTCAAATTTAAAATATTTAAAAGAAATCCTTTTGTTTCCATTATTCTTTACAATTGTTTTCGTCATTTGGACCATTATTATCATTTGTTACCGTATTATCATTGGAGTCAATTAACAAATACTATTATATAAAGATAACTAACGTTAAAATATATTACGGTAAATTTTCCATTATTTATTATTCTTACTGTTTTCCTCTTGTTATGATTATATTATATGGTAGTGTTGTAATAAATGCATCTTTATGTTTTGTTCTTTTAATCTGGTTTGATTACGACAATTCTGGGCTACTTTCTTTTGGACTTGTAATGGGCCACTATTGTTGCTTTAACAATACCAAACTAGCCACGAATTCTAAATATTTGGGCCACTATTATTTTATCATCCAGCATCCCAGTCTGGCACCCATGAATTATTCATACTTGGGCCCCTTTTACTTGCTTAAAGTAGCATACACATATTATTTGCTATTTTGTTGTGTTTTGTCTATTTGAATTGAAGAACTAAAAGGGCCTTTATTAAAAAGAATATAAAAGTATAAAAGATCACAAATAAGATTTTTTTAAGTGGACATAATGTTTTTTACTTTTAATTATGTACCCATAATATTGTAGTATTTTTCTTCATTATTGATTACAAGTATAAAATCATATCTGTTAACCGAGACGGTTTCATCATTAAATGATATTATTTAAAAAATATTATCCTAACTATTTAATTAAAATATAACTTATATTTATAAATAAAATAATTCTAAACAAACCATGATTTTAATCATAAAATTTGATGTATGGTTTTAATAAATTATATACTTATTTCAAGTATGTTGGTTAGAAAAGAAATACAATATCATATGTTATAAGAATTCCAGATTATTTTCAGTTTACTATTTCATCAATGCTCATCAAAATGTTATAAGAAAAATTACAAGACCAAATTATATACTAACACACAAATTCAATTTTAATTTGCAAGACTATATTGAAAAGTATACACAACAAAGATAATTATTATATTAAAGAACAATGATATTCGTATATTTTCATTTTACCTACACCTATTATATATTTATATTTTCTTTTTACCTCTTTCATCTTATTACATTACGAGTTTATCATTTTTACTCTTTCTAAACATACATTAAGTGTTGACGCACTTTTTTAATCACTTTCTTAATGTCCATGAATATTTTTTTTTAAATTAAAATTATTGTTTTCGAAACAAAGAAAGGATATTCAATATTGAGAATACTTTGAAGTATAACAAACTCAGTGAAATATCAAATTTCAGTAGTTAAAAGACTATTAATATCTCGTATGACCACAAAATATGTACTTTAGTCTGTATAATACTCTTATTTAGTATCAATAAATAAAAGTCTCATGTGAAGCTATATACGTAGAAAGTCAACACACGTTTTACACTTATTACTGCTTGAAACCATTTATGTTTTAGATTAACGTCTTATAGACCATGTGGAAATAGTGTTTTATAATCGTAAAGCTTTCATTATGTGAATCTATCTTTCATTATATATCTTCTATTTTTATAATTATTCACTATTTTATTCAATCTTATCTAAAATTCTTGTATTTATTTTCAGCATTTTTTTTATATTTTAAGTAATATTTTATTAAAAGTATTATTAACACAACAAATACAATAGTTGTTATAGATTTTTTACATTATATCCTATATTATCGCAGAATACATATAATAGTTATTATAGATTTTTTACATCATGTCCAATATTATCGCAGAACATGTAAATCTAAGTCGCACAAGAAACACACAATATAGATTTACGTCAAAGTTTGATATGATAAATTTATTTCGACCACTACAAGTAGGTCTGATATAAAAAAAGTTTGTCACAATTAAAAGAACTATAATAAATTGAGTTTATTTAGTGTGTTGTATATCTTTTTATAAAGTTAAAGAAAGATAGGTGAACATAGAATTTAAACTAATGAAAAAGTTTGGTCACACACTTTAAATCTGTTTAACTCAATATTCTTTTCAAATGATTAACTCTTAAATTTGAATTCTTTATTTACTAATTTTTATTGTACCGTAATAATTCCCGTTTAGAAATACTTATTTATTTTAGTTTTTTTTCTTATTGTAATACAGACATTAATGTTCTAACATATGCTAATTTTTATTGTACCGTAATAAATCCAGTTTAGAAATACTTATTTATTTTATTTTATTTTTCTTATTGTAATACACACATTAATGTTCTAACATATACTGAAAATGTGAATTTATTACAAATCGTATTTTATAGTATACTTCCTGTATTTTAAAACATTTATAGATTATAATTTAATCGTATAAAGTAAATATTTGTCAACTAATAAAAACTTATTAAAATCTGAACTTAGTCATTAAATAATCGTATAATATTATTTATTTATTATAAAACTTAGTCATACAAAAAAACAACATTTATTTGACCGCATGGCTGATTAAAATAACGAGAGCAGAAAAGTCCTCATGGTATTATATTATCTGCTCCGCTGGAAGGAACACGTGTCTTGTGGGTCCACGTGGACGTGCCGATAGGGAATTACAACCAAGAGTTCCATATTTTAATTTATACCGAAGAAACCTCACTCACTCATCATCATCAACAAACATTCTTCTTCAACCCTCTAAATAGCGTTAACAATTTTCATCATTGCAAACATCAAATCTCAGAGCATCTAAATTCGCCACATTCCCCAATCCACGTACCCAAACACTAACCTTACTTCTCTTTCCAATTCCAGAATCTTCTCCTCGAACGGAAAAAAGAAAACTTAGGGTTACGCACAGTTTTTTAGTTAATTAATCATAGAAAAATGAGCTTTCAGGACATCGAGGCTGGACGGCCTTTCGCTTCCCGGCGCAACGGCAAACAAGACCCTACGCAAGCGGTGGCTTCCGGCATATTTCAAATCAACACCGCCGTCTCCACGTTCCAGCGACTCGTCAACACGCTCGGAACCCCCAAGGACACGCCCGAACTCCGCGAGAAGTTGTAAGATCATCATCATCGTATCTTCACTCTCTCTTTCTATCTATCTTCCTCGATTTTTTGTTGTTTGGATTGATCCGATTGCGAATTTCTTGTCGTTTAAGATAGCGATTGGATTGAGCTTTGTTTCTGTTACGGTGATGTGGCTGACGCGTGTTAGCATCTTGCAGGCATAAGACAAGACTGCACATTGGACAATTGGTGAAGGATACTTCGAATAAACTTAAGCAAGCTAGTGAGATTGATCACAATGCTGAAGTTAATGTAATGCCTTCTACTTTAATTCAAAATGCAAAACGTCTTAGACTTGTTTGTGTCTTGATCAGATTCTGTAATGAATAAGCTTCTTTGTAAACTACTGAGATTGTTGCTGAGCTGGCACTTTTATATAACGCGTTCAAGATTAAAGGAGTTTTGGGATTTATTTTTGAGTGGATGCATGTGTTATTTTTGAGAGTTTATTATGTAATGAATTCTTGGCGGTGTGATGTTGAGTTTTTTTTTTTTTTTTTTTTCCTTGAGGGAAGAAGCAGTGGCGTTCAATGTCCTGTTTGTATTTGCAGGCGAATAAGAAGATAGCAGATGCTAAGCTTGCAAAAGATTTTCAGGCGGTGTTGAAAGAGTTTCAGAAGGCTCAGCGTCTTTCAGCTGAGAGGGAAACAGCTTACACACCTTTTGTTCCACAAGCAGTTCTTCCATCCAGGTATAATAAACTGTTGTTGGATTGTTTAAATCAGCCAGTATATGTTATAATATGTCAATAAATATTATTGATTTGGTTTTATTGCTGTAAGTAAAATATTCTGTTTGCTTAGATTAAGCGTAAATATTATGTAAATTAGAGAACCGGCCTTTACTTCTCTGATAGGATCATAGGAAGATCTATTTTCTTTCCATTTTGTAATAATCTATTTTGGCACACTATTCTCCCTCTCTATAGGAGGGTACTGTTTGACTGAAAATTATGCGCATAACTGTTTTCGTAGATGGAGTTTAACTGTGAATGAGGCAAGATGCTGCTTGTGTTTGTGTACGTGACTTGTATATAGAAGCAACTTTATTGCTTGAACGTTTCGAACAATGAACTAAAAGGTTTATTTTGGTGAACAGTTGTGTTTCTTTAGTTAGCTGTTTGTTGTTGTTTCTAATCTTTATTACCTATTCGTAGAATGCTAATGATATGGACTTTCCTTCCTGTTTGCAGCTATACAGCTGGCGAAGTAGCCATTAGTTCTGATAAGACTCCAGAACAGCGGGCCCTTCTTGTGGAATCTAGGAGGTGATTTCTCTCATTTATAGTGAACGAATGATTCGCAGATTTATTTTCATGAGATTATTGTTGTTTCTTAAAAGATTAAGAGCGCTACTTCTACAATCGATATTGGATAAATTGCAACATTATAACTGGCAAGATCCGCTCATCATTTGATTTAATTAAAACTTAACACCAAATTAGTTAGCTGAAGGTTGCTTTACAAATTCAACTAATTTCACGTTTCATCTGTAATGGCATTGATACTAAATAGTGTCATCTGTTTTTCCCTTGGTGTGGCAAAAGGATTTGGTGATTTGATTATGGGCCGGTCTGCCCTATGTTCGATAAAAAAATAACTGAACATGAATTTGTAATATTTGAACACACTACTTTTCAAGTTTGACCATTTGCATTATTTTATTTTCTAAGCTCTTGTATTATTGATGCCACACAGACAGGAAGTGTTATTCTTAGATAATGAGATTGCATTCAATGAGGCTATCATTGAGGAAAGAGAGCAAGGCATTCAAGAAATCCATCAACAAATTGGTGAAGTGAATGAGATTTTCAAAGATCTTGCCGTTCTTGTCCATGAGCAAGGAGCAATAATTGGTAACTTCCTTTTTCGCTCATTCGCTTTTCTAAGTGGACATATTCCCTGTATTAAGTATATTTTTAATCTCTAGACTTGATTACGTTATTTGATGTAAAACATTTCCACTTCTGTAGATGATATTGGCACCAATATTGAGAATTCTCATGAAGCAACTGCACGAGCAAAATCTCAACTTGCCAAAGCATCAAAGACGCAAAGATCAAATTCATCTTTGGTAATGTATAGTGTCTCTTATTTATTATTGGGTTTTTGGGTTTAGATCCCCTTTGTGCTCATCACATAAATTTAGATGCAGAATTTCTTGAACAGAGATATAGATGTTTTGGGGGCTAAATGAATTGAAGCCTTCATAACTTCAGCTTGAACTTTCGAAAGGCTACAGAATGTGATTCATATTTATAAGAATGACAGAGGCCTTGTTTTACACATTTTAAGTCAATATTTTGGGCTTTGGTCGCCTCTTGGATGGTTTTCTGTTTCCATAGTGGATACCATTTTTCTTCCTGCTGAGATAGGGATTTGTTTTAGGGGGCTGGGTTATGGCATGGTGGTGAATGATTAATCATGTAACAATTTCCTCAGGTTCAATTTCTAATTATGAATAATGGATACAGTGTCTTGTCCTTTGATCCCACCTATTCTTTGTCCTTTTAAATCTTCGTTTATTTTTCTTTGTTAAACACTTGTTTGTTTTTTTATGTAGACGTGCTTGCTTTTGGTGATATTTGGGATCGTGCTTCTAATCGTCATCATTGTCCTTGCTGCTTAGTCAAAGACTCAATTTTATTATGAATCAGATGCACTATTTACAGAGCTGCAGATAGGATCTCCCTCGCAGATGATTAACTGAGTGATGATTTACCAGATCTCATGAATGACCGGGACCTTGCTTCATCTGGTGTTAGTACATGACTTGGGAATATTAACATTAGTGTATCGTAATTTTGTTTTCGGGTATATCTTTTCGTTTCTTTGTTGGTGCTTGGGCCTTTTAAGGATGTGTCACAACCTGCTTGTTGTGTTAGTTTTTTTTCCTTAATAAAAGAAATATTAATGTGTTCTTTTACCTGTAAATGCAAGTTGAAAGATAGCATTGTTGACTCTACTTAGCAGTATCTCTATCTGGGATAATTCATTTTTTTCATTTCCCCAACCTTGGAGCTCTGGGGTTCTTTTCCCGAATTTGGAACTTATAGATTATGAATTGTTAAAATTTTATTATAATAAATTTATTTTAAAATTTATTATTATTTTTATAAACTGAGTTAATCAATTCGATTGAAATCTATTTAGATCGAGTTAAACAGACTGCATGCTAAATGAACGATACAAGATGACTCGCTTTAATTTAAATCACCTTTTTTTTATTTTTAATTTAACATAGTCTGTAAATTAAATAGACTGGCGACTAAATGAATATCAAATGATTATCCAATGTAATTTAAATAACTCTTTCTAATTTGGCTTGCTCGGGGTAATCTAGATCCATTTATAAGGTTAGTTTATTTGGACAGTTAAATTGCACACTCCACGTATCCAAGATTCTGAGGATTCAAGCCATTATCATAATTTAAAAAATTATAACAGTCCTAAATCTAATTTTATAATATTTCAAAAACAGTCCTCGCAATTCATCTCTTCCATTACCAAAGATTAATATTACAATAATAATTAAATTTTAATTGAATTGGATGATTTTAGATGCACAAAAGATAGTAAAATTAAGATCACGAATTTGATTTCAACCAAAACAATTATTGAAGGAGAAATTATTGCACACAAATTGTTATCTACGAATAAATAATATTAATTGTCAAATTGCATAGGTTAAATGGATATAGTGACATTTGAATTACTATACTTTTAAACTTTTAAGTAAAAAGAAACCTGTTTTTAAGTAGAAAGAAATTTGTTCAAAGACTACAAATTTTTTCTAATAATAATTATTCGATCGGTATAATTCAATTATTCATTAACTTTAAAATATGATGTATACTTTATGTTATATATAAATCAAATACAAAAATAATAATTTATTTTAATTTAATAATGACTAAAATAATTTGTATAGTAATTTTAATGTAAATATATTTAATATGATAATTATTAAATTATAAATTACGCACACATTAAAGTTATAAGAATTACTTTAGTGGTATTAAAATTTATTCTCCTACCTTCTAACTTCACTAACAATATAACATATCTTAAATTATTTAAGTAAATAATTTAAATATTAAATGAAAGAAATTTATAGTAAATATAACTGATCCATTATCTTTGTACGTGTCTTTTCTTTTAAAAAAGAAAATGAAGAAATACCTCATAAACAATAAATATATTAAACAAGATATTAAAAGAAATATTCTTACAGTTTATAATATATCCAAAAACAAAATTAATCCGATACTCTATACACTTGTTTTAGAATTTAAACATTTAATTAGACATGACATCAATTTATCTCTCGTTATCTCAGAATAAGAATGCAGACTATATTCTTTCAAGACCACATATTATATATATATATATATATATATATATATATATATATATATATATATATATATATATATATATATATTATATTATATGAGCACCTTTTAAATTATAAATCGAAATAATTTACTTTCCAAAAATACTCTTATTTTATTTAATGCAATTTCTGACTTTCCAAAAGCCAATAATGTTACTGATATGGAAATACAAATAAATTTTTGTACGTGATGGAAAAAGAGGATATCCTAAACCACCAAATAGGCTGCTATCTAGAAAGGCGAGATACCTCAGCCTTATAAGAAGGGCAAGCAGCGTGTGTTTTAGACCAGACGCATTGAAACCAATTTGAGTATACTCCACCAAACTAGGCCGAGTATGCTCCACCAAACCAAGTCGAGTATACTCCACTGAATTAGGCCGAATATATTCCAACTAAGCTAGCCTGGATATACTTCAGCGAAGGAATCTTCATCACCTGGATATACTCCAACTTGGATATTACAATATAATGATCAACTAAAAGAGAATCAAACTAATTAATCATATTTAACAAAACCTAAAAACCAACTAAACATTACAAACCCTAGGCCCATAGGGTTAGGCCCATTAAAGTACTATAAAAGGCAATGTTCACGAGGTAAGGGGACAATGCTACTTTTACTATTACATTCATTTTATTGTTCTGACACTGACTTGAGCGTCGGAGTGGCTTTGCAGGCTCCCCGCCAGCGGAACTCTTCATCGAAAAGAGATACTTAGACATCTGGGAGAGATACCTAGGCACCTGGAAGGAGATACTCAAGCTCTCGGAAAGAGATACTTAGGCTCCTGAACTTAGAAGCTGAAGCGAAGAAGGTGGACGTGTGCATTTATAAGGTTCATTGATCCCTACATAACTTGTGTTCGCGGTACATCTGTATTCGGCAGGAACAATTTTAATTTAATTATTTGGATTTTTTTTGCCCACAGTTCAATTATTGGTTATAATTTTATATCTGATTGTAGCTCTGTAAATATCACCTGGGAGTGATAGTTACCTTCACTATGTCAACGTAACATAAAGATACTATAAACAGGGAAAATAAGAAGAGAGATTCTATTTCATCTATAAATATTCAATATATATAATTAAAGTTTATACTAATTTTATAGGCCAACTGAAGTAAAGAAATTGAAATGAATAAACTTATTTTTATAGTTTGTTAAATTTAAAATATTAAATTTTAATTGAAAATAACAACTCTTTAAAAATATAAAAATGTTTGGTTTAATTACTCGTATAGTACCCAGTTTGGGGTTAGTGTGTCAAATAGGTATCCAGTTTTAAAAAAGTGTCAATTGCATCCCAACTTTTGAAAATTGTTTCAATTAGGTCCCTTTCAGACACAGTTGACTAACGCCATTAGTCAACGTGTTACGTGTCAATATGTGATTTTTTTGATTTTTTTAAAAAAAAATTAATTTTTTTTAATTTTTTAAAAAAAAAATTAAAAATGCCACGTGTCAAGTCCCTGTGTGTGACACGTGGCATTGTTAGTTGTTGGCCTCTTGGCAAGCGTACCAAAAGTCAACTGTAGTATAATGATTTAAAGTAGGAGTGTCGAACCCACGAGGAACGGATTCAGTTAAAATAACTAATTATCTCAATCAGCATATATATACAAAGATTTTAATTTGATTTGACATTACTATTGCATGAAATTAATATAGTAAAAGCAGAAAAGTTTAGAAAAATACAGTAAAAGAAACTGGGATTGAATTTCATCTATCTCCCTTGTTTGTAATCTGGATGAATATAATATATAACATCTGAAAATACCAATATTGATGCACACTCAAAAATCATTTATACCGATCCCTCGCGTATAAAATTCATAAGATTAGTTTCCTGAATATTGATTCCTCA